>JGI24724J26744_10000589_pt1 | contig 26078 bp, 26 predicted proteins | sample Cruoilmetagenom7_FD_26744 | JGI IMG/M metagenome (IMG submission 26744) | reverse complement strand
CCCAGCCAAGAGCGAGACAGGCGAGGGATTTATCACTCGGCAGCGGGGCGCTGCGGCTCGTCGCCGGGATCGTACCAATCATCATTGATTTCACCGCCAGCCGACAAGTCAGGCTCGTGGAAGCAAATGTGGCCCGCGACACGGTCGAGGGTAATCATTGCCGACATGTCAATCGTGTCGCCTGCAAACATCTTGTCAGGGTCACTACTGCCAGAGAAAGTCCCGGTCGCGGTGATCGTCATGCCTTCGTCGTTGCGATCAACGGAAACCTCATCGAAATAGGCTTCATCGAAGAACGCATTGGTTTCCGCCATGACGCCTGAGAGTTCGTCCAGAAGACGATACTCGTGTTCGATCAGGTACACTTCGGTGACGTAGTTTTCCACGGATTCGTAAAGCCAAAGCTCGCCACCGAACCAGTCTTCATCAACCAAGAAGTCGGACAGAATGCGGGCGAGTTCGTATGCCGAAGGAAGGTTCGTCGGCAGATCGCTCAAGCGGGCAATCCGCCACGCGATGCGATCAACGTCCGGCACCATAACCGCCGCCTCTTCGATCTTCGAAAGCGGGAAGTCGGTTTCGGCGATCTGCGCCGCATGGCTTTTGTATCCAAAGAAGGCCGCGACGATTTCACGGGCATGAGACGCTTTTATCTTCTGCCCATAGTCAGACGCGTGAATGCTGCGCAGATGATCTGCGCACAGTTTCGAGATAGTCATGGTGAATTCTCCTGAATCCTTGCGGGTCTCAAGCGGCGACAAGAAGCGTTTAAGTGCCACCATGCCCGCAATTCTCAAGGAGTTGCTTTGAAGGTAGCTTTTGGTCTTCACCGTCTTTTTGGTCGCTAATAGCCAAGGCAGTCGGTTCCTACGTCAAAGCATAGCGAAAAAAGGTTATCAGTTCAAGAACGATGCGTTCGGCGCTGGCGTAGTTTCCCCGGATTCCGTGGTAATGGTGTTAGTGAAATTCGGAGGTTGTTCGGGGCGCGGTGCTAGGGTCGATGCGGTGCTAGGGTCTGCGGCCCTCTACAGGAGAATTTTTGTTTTCACCATTCTCGAGTGCGAAGGGGCGCATAACTCCTTCTCAACTGCCATTTTGATAAGGAGCTATGTCCATTTTCGACACTCTGCCGCAAACAAGAATCCAAATCTCTCAACTGAGAAAACCCTAGCACCGCCCTTACCCTAGCACCGCAAGAGGTTAGAATATTGGAATCATAGGAAAAATTGCGGCGCTAGGGTCGGTGCTAGGGTGGTGCTAGGGTCCGACCCTAGCACCGGGCTGGCACCGCACCACCATTCGCCCCGCAAATCGTCCATCAAATTCGGTGCTAGGGTCATAGGCTGGCACTACCCTAGCATCGGGCCAGCATCGTCGTTTCACGAACAAAGTACTAGCCCCAAAAGAAAGTGCGGCTACGCCACCCAGTATCAATGCACAAAGAAAAGGGGCGCTTAACGCGCCCCTGTTGTCATCCGATAAGCGGCAACTGTTCCAGCCGGTACAGAGTGCCGTGCTTGTCTTTGTGCACTTTGGTCAGCACATACCGACCTTGCTGATCTTCGTTCTCTGTCTGAGCCTCACGCCACTCGCGTACCGTGCCTTCCATCGCGCCGAAATGGTACGTCACCTTGGACTTAGACTTGGACGGATAGACGACGCCATCGGTATCCTTGTCATACTGGTAGCCCCAGTGGTTCGGGGTAATCTGGTGCTCTTCCAACAGAGAGACGACAGACACGACGCGATATTCCCCGTATTCGAACGCTACCAGTTCACCAGCATCGTTCTTGACTTTGGCCGGGGGTGCGTAAGCACCCCATACCCGGAACAGCGTGGGCATGCGGTGATGTTCTTCGATCATTGCGTCCAGCAACTCAGTTTCGGGCTTTTCGGCGACTGCCATACGCGCCCGCAGCTTATCGCGGTTGCCCATGAAGCCGTGGATGCCACAGCAATCGAGGACTCCGCCGATAACGCGCGCATGGGCTTCAAACCCGCCGAGCGCAGTGCCTTCCCATTTCGGGCAGTCTTGGGCCTTCCAGTATTGCACCAGCGTCAAGAGCGCGCCCATGTAGCGCCCGGCATTTGCCTGAATATGAGGGATCAGCGGGACATATTTGAACGATGAAGGGGGCCGTTCGCCGGGGCGTTCCATCTTCGGGTCCAGTTCGATCAGAAGAGTCCGTTCGCGAAGCTGCTCGGACAACTGAGTCCGAATTCCCGTTGTCAGCCAAGTCTGCGTCACCCGAGCTTTGACCATGGACGTTTCGCCCAGCCGACGCCCCGTGTACTCGGGGAACGCGGTGATTGCGCCCGCCAGTTCGTCGGATTCGGTGGTCTCACCTTCCGGGATGTTATCGAAGAACGCATAGGGTGCGCCGGAATCGATGATAGCGGTCAGCGTCTTTTGAACCTCGGAGCGACTATCCGGCAGCGACTGTGGCGCAGCGGGTTCGAATGTTCCAACGCAACTTGCAGCGCTCATGCTCAGCGACGCCCCGGTACGGGGCTTGTCTTTGGTGGCAAGGAGGTTGGGTGTCGGGCCTTCGATTGCATCGCGCATGATCGGCGTAAGAGCCACAGACAGAAGGTGCGCCAGACTGGGGACCTCTTCGCCGTTCTCAACCGCCACCACAATCTCCGCGCGCGTACGAGCGTCCAATGGCAGGTCCGCAAACAGGTCCACCAGATCATCGCGGGCTTCGCGCATTTCTTCGAATGTTGGCACCTCGGGTACAGTCGGGATATCGACGCCCGATTTCGGCTTGTGATAGAGGCCGCTCGCAGCGTGATATCCGGGGTCCATCACCAGCGCCAGTTCCTTGGAGTATGTCGGGAAACCCGTGATCCGAAACAGCGGCGGATAGCCTGTCAGCGGCATGTTGAACACGCGATTTACCAGAGGATCAGGCGGGGGAACGTTGATACCATCCCGGTTGAAATCAATATCGTCTTCGATATGTCCACCCTTGAGGCGTGGCTTGTCGATGGCCGCGATGCGAATGTTGCCGGACTCGTCTTCCAGAACTTCCGTCATCCGCCCGCCATTATGGAAACGGCGCGGGTTATCGCCTTGGTCGGTCATGACCTTGTAAACGCCTTCGCTGGCGGCGCGGTGGCCAAGCTCTGTCAGGTCACATACCGGGCGCTCACCTTTTTTGCGTTTGCTTGCAGGCTTGGCAGCTTTGGCATTCTTGATAGCTTCGGTAATCAGCTTTGAGGCTGCGCGTTTATCCCAGCTCGTTTCAGTGGCGATCTTGTCTTTAAGATCAGACTGCGCGCCGGACTCCTCGGAAAGGGGATACTTTGACGCAAGTGCAAAGACCTTCTGGTAAAGATCATCCCGACCGATTTGGCGGGGAAGTTGCAGCTTGTCGATTGCCCGGAAGACGGCGGGCCGATCATCTTTCGGCTTGCTGGCTTTCTCGGCTTTCGCTTTCTTCGCGCGCCACTCGATCCAAAACGCCTCTGATTTCGCCAGATACAGCATGTTGCGGGCATCGCGCATGACAAAGGCTTGATCCAATGGGATCACATCAGCATCGGCATTCGGAAAGCGATCAGACGGAGGCAGCACCCAGTTTTCCGATTGCGCCTTCACGAGCTTTTCCAGCGCAGACTTTTCGGTCTCAGTAGGCTCCCAGAAGCCGCCTTCGGCATCAATCGTCAGCCCACCGGTCGTGAACAGTTCATGTTCAGCGAAACTATCGGCGATGTACTCCCACGCGGCGCGCGGATCGTCTCCGGGGTTGCTCAACGTGGTGTCGATTTCGTTCTTGGCTTCCGCCCCGAAGCCACGCATTTCTGCCGTGACCTTCGAGTGAAGTTGAACAAAGGCGGGCGAGACAGCGCAAGCCTTTTGGTCCGCACCAGCGGACATGGTATTACCGTTCATTTGTACAGTATATCCTTCGATATTTGGACCGTGGCGGCTTGCTTCGTTGAGCCTTTGCCGGTATTGTCCGGTTGATCATATTACTTGGCCCGCCTGTCTGCTTTCCTTCGCGGACACATCGTTGGTAGCGATGAGTGCGGGCCATACCTTTTCTTATAGGCTCATTTTCAGCATGTGTCGAATCAGCCGGTCGTGATCGCTGCAACAAAATGGCACATCCTGTCAAGAATGAATCTTTAGCTTTCGCAAAATTGCGAAAACCCAGTCCGGCGTTTTCACTTATTGCGACCTTATGTATTTTTATTGCCCTCAGGTACCAAAGAAAGATTGAAAATTTTTCGCACCGCATAAATTGGGATGTCTCAAGACTTTAATAAGTGAAAAACCCAACATGTAGCGCCTGACTTGCCCACCGTTCCGCGTTCTCACTTAGCACCCTAACGGGTGCCGACTGCGTGGCATCAACGATTGCCGTATCAACATCGAAGCTCTTGCCCAGCACCCGCCCGATGCGGTCGATTGCCACCCGCAATTCAGCTTCGTCCGTTACAACATCGAAGGTATCGGCTTCGTAAGAAACCAAGTCCACGGGATACGCGCCAAGTCCCCGGAACGGTGATCCGTTTCCAGCGCGAAGCTTGCCGTTTTTGTCGAGAATGACGGTGGGCGGATTGCGCCCACTATCGAGTCCGGTCTTGCGCGTCATTTGATTCACTCGCGAGATTTGTTTTTGGTACGTTCCAATCCTGACAAGGGATGGACCGGGGGCGGCAAGACGGGTTCCGTCAATCGGTTTGTTCTTTCCTACGCTTGCCAGTCGGCGTTTCTCGGCGGAAAACTTGCAGGCGGTGCAATAGCGGTCTTTCACCCGGCGGGGTGCGACGTGTCCGTTGCAGCATGGCTGGCCCGTGAAATACCGGGTCATGCCAAAGGTGCGGGCAGCTTCCGGCGTTTTGGGACGGTCACTGTACATTGTCCAAAACCTCACCAAGTCGTAGCGCCGCCCGGACCAGCAACCCACCATCGTCAACGGGCTCTTGAGGGCCTTTCTGAGCGCTATTGGGATCATCTGGCGGCAAGTCGTCCATGTACTTGGAAAGCTTGTCCAGACCCCCACTGAGCGTCGTACAGAGGGCTGCGACAGACCGGAGACGGGCGTCGATTGTCCGGCTGTCCGCATCTACCAAAGCGGCAACACCAGCCTGCAACTCAGAAAGGCTACTGGTGCAAACATAGACCAGCGCTTCGATCTGACTCATTCCGAATACCCCAGAATGCGGCGCGCCATTGTCTCGACGTCGCCGTCTTCCACAGAGCGCCCCGTACCCGGATTTTCCACCCGCTGCGACACCCGCGAATGCCGTCCAACGTGCCGAGTCAAGGATTGCCGCAGGGTGTTCGCCAGCCGATCAGCGCCATGCGCCTTCGCCACCTTGGACGCTTGAAGCAACGCGGCGGATACTTGGTCCATCAACAGAAGGATGGATTGGGGGTCCGTGCTCACTTCAACCGGCGCAGCGGCTTCGGCTTTTTGCTTCGCCAGAAAAGCCCGGCGCGCTTCAGTACGCTTGGCCACTCGGCTCGCTTGAACGCGCACAGAGTCCGAACGCTCAGGGCGTGGGCCGGGGCGGGATTCAATGAAGGCGTCCTGATAGGTCAGGCCTTCGATTGCCACCAGCCGCGCAAATTTCTCATCATCGTCGCGGGGCATCGGCAGGTCGGTATCAGACAATACGTTCATCAAGCCGTTCCGAGATATACGTTTCCTTTGCGTGGTCGAGCGCGGTTCCATCGCCCCGCCGTTTGAGCGTCAGGGCCTCGCCGGGCTTCAATGATGCGAAGAACGCAACCTCAAGCTCCGCCCGGCGCGTAGCGGAACTGAATTCCAAATTCCGCATCGCCATTTCATCAGATTGTACTACGTCGCGGGCAAAGCCGCGCATTGCTTTGGCGTCATCTGGGTCAAGTTCGGCTGTGTCGCCGGTCACAAGGTGATGAAATACGACAGGATGGTTCACAAGGTCGTTGACCAAAGTTTCTACCATGATCGGATTCAGGCCATCGCCATGCAATGCAGCAGTGTGCACGCGAAATGCCTGCTCAACTTTTGAAAGGCGATCCCGCTCAGATTTGTGAAGGGAGTCGCGGGTAATGCGTGGTGTCTCAGTCATTTTCTTGGGTCCGTTGTTTGAGGTCGAGTGCAGCCAGTTCTTGTTCCATCACAGATGTGAACCACTCCCGCTGCCGCAGGACGGGTGCAAGTGATGCAAACCGCCAAAAGCGGCGCGGGCGTCCACCGTTGGGGCCGGGCCGTTCGATGTAGTTTTGAAGTGCAGGATCACGGAAGATTTTCCGGCAGGCAAAATCTGAAAGTTGGCAGACATTGGCCACGTCCCGCATGGACAGAGTTGCGTTCATGCGATTGTCTCAAATGTGTGAAGGATTCATCGCCCTTGCGAGACCGCGCCCCCGGCGCGATGCAGCCTGCCCCGCAGGCTTTCCGATGCGCCTTGAACACTACAGGAGTGTGACAAAAATGTCAACGCTGGGGCGGTTTTCGGTTGCCGGTTTGTGGCGGTCTATTTTTGCCTTGTAGCAGTCTGAATGCGCTCTACGTCGTCTTCGCGCAGCCACTGCTCAACCTCCTGAAGTGTTCTTGCGAGGCCGTCTTTGCCGATTTTTTCGGCAGGCATGTCCAATGCGAGTTTTCGTTCTCGCTGTCGGCGCTTCTGTTCGCTCAAGCTTTTTTCGAGGCTGGTGACATAGTCAGCCCACCTCTGCATCACATCTAGGCGCTGGGGAAGAAGTTTTGATCGCAGATATGCGGCATCTTTGGGACTTTCGACAATGTGCTGAATACAGCGTTGTTGCATTTCCTTTTCGCAAATTTGATTGTCGCCGCACCAAGTGCCGAATGACGCTCGAAACCCGTGGGGCACCGCATGACGACCATCGTCGGCTTTCCAATCATTTGTCTTGAGCCATTTCCCCCAAGTATTTTCAGAAATATGGCCCTTTTTCCAAGCGGCATCTGAAGGAAAGACGTAGTTCGATTTCGTATCGAACCGGTGTTTTGCTACGCGAAGAATCTCTTTCGATTGCATGGACAACGGAGCCGAGAATCCGACATCGCCTTTCATCCGCTCCGGCGGGATATCCCAAATTCCTTCTGACCAATCGACCTCCGACCAAACCATTTGAGTCACGTTTGCAGTACGAGGAAGATTCAACAGGTAGAACTTTAGCCCTAGATTTGTGACGGAGTTGTCAAGCGTCAACCAGAGCTTTGGCACTTGGTCCCACGGCAACGACGGATGGTTGGTATTCCTGCGTATTACGTGCGGCAGCAAGGCTTTTATGCCCTTCTTGATGTCTGCAACTTCTTGAAGGACTTCAGGGTTGCGGGCCTTAGCGTTTGTCAAGATTTGCGACACCCTGTCGTGTGCTTTTCGACCGGTATCGGTTCGCCAGATTGGCATCAGTACCTCAACCAGATCATCCAAGCTCAACTGCGCAACGGGCCTATTGCCGATTTTTGGAAGCACGTGGGTGGTGATTGGGCTCATCCAGCGCCCGGCCTCACCACCGCCTTTTAACCCCTCACGTTTAAGCTCAAAATATTTGTCAGTGGCTTCGCAAAATGTCTCGGGACGGAAAACCTCTTTTCGCTCACCGCGTGGGTCGATCCCTTTGGCGACCAGTTTTCGACATCGCTCCGCTTCTACTCGAGCGTCTGCCAAAGATACTGTGGGGTAGGAGCCCAGCCCCATTTTGGGTCGTGGAGTATCTCCCGGTGGTGAAGACCAGCGATACTTCCAGCTTTTTGTTCCCGTTTTCTTAACATCCAGAAACAAGCCGCCGCCGTCCCCGAATTCACCGTTCTTGGCGGCCCTGCATTTTGCGTCTGACAGTAAGTTTCGGGGCATTTCTGATCTCACAAACTTGGCTACAGAGGGGGCATTTGAGGGGGCAGATATCGTTCGGTACTTTGGATTTTTGTCAAAAGTGAGGCACCCAAATCCATATAATTAAAGGGTTTTGTGAATATTAGCGATGTCTGCTAAGGAAGTAAAATGGTGCCGCCCCTGGGCACCATTCTAAACAAGTATGAATCCACGTAATTCATTGTTTAAAATTACAATATTCTTCAAACCGCTATCTTGCCATGGGTTTGCATGAGTATTTGCTACGCATTTTGCTANACAAAGCGCTCCACGCTTGGTGTGATCCCTTGCCAACAGACATAAATTGCACCTAAGCCACGCCTTCTTCTATCGATAAGTCAGAAGTCGATATCTTTGAAGGCTTTGAGTGCAACGCCTGCGCGGACATCTGCCTGAACAGCCTCGATAGGATCTTCAGCGCCGGCCGAGAAGCTTTCTCTCATCTCTTCGCACTCGTGAAATGAAAGCACTCGTGATTGAGATCTGGTTTCTTGACGAAGTATTGCATGGTGGCGATCATGGTCTCCCATTTTCACCATCCTTTGGAGCATCGAAACGATCTCCGGTATTGCAGCACCTTCATCAAGTGCGCGTTGTTCAAATATTTGCCCGAGCAAACTACACAGAAACCCGATATCTGGTAAAATTCGAATAGCAAACCGCCGGGCACGTTGAGCCGTGCTGGAATTGGGTGCAGGCCGTTTTTTCTTGATTTCATTCGCAATTACAAAGCCGTGCGTGAACGTCTGTATTTCGACGAGCGATTTCCCTAAACACCACATTTCAACCATGGTTTTGATTGCTTCAACCAGAGGCCCGACTGCAGTTGCTTGGTCGGGATGATCCTTCCATGCGCGGCCAAATACAGTGTCCAATGAATTCGACCGAACAAACAGCAATAGATCTTGTGGTTTATCCACGACTGTATCGAGAAGCCATGAAATCCAATCTGCGGTCTTGGTCGAGGCCACCGGGGCCGCAGGGAGTGCCAAGTAAAGCTGTTCAACAAGTGCTGGAGGAACCCCATTTCTGATTGCCAGCTCGTTTTGCCAGTCGGTCACTGGTGGATCTGTCAATCGCATGGCGGCAGCAGCAAGCGCATTCCTCCGGGACTCTAACCAGGCATCTGCATGGGTCTCGCTTTCGATTCTTCGAACGTGAAATCCAAGCGAAGATCTGGCCACAGTTTCGAAGCCAGATACCCCATCTTCGGTGACCGCACGCAGCCTTCGTATCATGGCTTGAGTTCGCTGATCCGTTTCTACATCAGTTTCGATTTGATCGAGCAGTAGTGCGATCGGATCATGAATCTCATCGCATGCATCTTGCTCTGAAAAGACAGTTTGAAGCGGTGCTTGTTCTGATCTGAAACTTACGTTGGTCAGGTCGACGGGGATTATGTCTGCAGGAACTACAACGGCGATACCTGTCGCTGCATATGCCGCTCGTCCGGCCCGACCAAGCGCATTCAGTATCTCATGGGGCTTTAGATCTTTGCGTGGATTCCCATCTGGATCATCCTCAACACTTCTGTCGGTGCCTGCAAGGATCACAACATCGCATGGCAAGTTCAATCCCTGAGCAATCGTGGATGTCGCAGCGATTACGTTGAGTCCGAGAGTGTCGCTGCCAGCGCGTCCATGAGCACGAAAAACGCTTTCAGTAAGATACCGCTCAGAGGGAAGCAAATCTCCATTGTGCACAGCCGCCCTTCGGTTGGCGGGAGAAAATGCAGCTTCAAAAGATCCAACATCTGCAAGGATTGCCTCCATCAAGACGGATTGAGGATCATCGAGTGGAATTTCTGCTGGGTCAAGAAAGCCATCGACATTCTTAGCGATACTGCCGCAACCGCGAGTGTCTTGGCAAAAAACTATCACCCTTTTACCTGATGCAGCAAAATCAGCGGCGATCTGGGCTGCCACGATATTGCGATTAGATGTTAAGCGATTTCTCTGATTCAATTTAAGAGGTGGTGTAGCGTCAGTTAGCGGTCGAACAGTCAACTTTTCAATTCGTTGTGGGTGCCACCCAGCGATAAGTGAAAACAAGCCGTAGGGGCGTGCGGGAACAGATTTGCTGCTTTCTGCCATGGCAACTTTGGCTGCTTCAAAGACTTCCTTACTGTCGTAGATCACACACGATCGGAGTTGCCGTGTTGGCTTCCAAGGGTCGTTGAACTCCTTCACGTCCTTACCCGTGGCACTGGCAAGCCAGTTTTTGATCTGTTCCCCATTTGAAACCATCGCGGAAAGCAACAGAAGGTCTGCATCAGGGCACCGGACAAGAAAGGTCATCAATGCGAGCATTGCATCAATCGCTCGGCCATCTGCCGATGTGAGCTTATCAGCCTGCGAAGCGCCGATCAGATGGAATTCATCGAAAACGAGCAATCCGACATTCTCAAAGAGTTCAGGAGCCGCACCAAGGAGGGCAAGGCACCTTTCAGGCGTCATAACTGAGAGGGAAGGCAGTCGGTCGCCGAGATCCACGAGTTCCAGATCTTCAATGCTCTTCGGGTCCAGATACCCAACTTCATCTGACAGATCTGTTTCGATCTGGTCGCATAGGGCGTGTGTCGGAGCAAGGTATATAACGCTTTTGTTCGCACAGCGGGTGGCGGCAATTTTTAATACTGAAAGAGTGGTCTTCCCAGAACCCGTGGGAGACGTCATGACCATAGATCGCCCACAGTCAAGATACCCGGTTGCAATGGCATTCTGGTGGTTCGACCACAGAAACGGTCGGCCTCGACTATGCGTCGCCAACCAGCCCTTCCACTCATCGGGATCGGCACCTTTCGGTGAGGGGGTTCGCACGAGCATCGAACTGCGAACGCTATCAACAAGGCGTGACATCAGTTTTGCAAGATGATGGGGCCCCGCAAACTGCATATGCAGCGGCCCTGCCAGAGTCGCCGAAAAAGCATCTTCTGTAGTCAAGGAAAGCCCGACAACTCGATCGAGGATTCCAGAAACCGCGGCCTCATCGCCCACCTCCCCATAGGCTCCTCCAAGGGCCTCATTCGCAAGAATTTGAAGCACACGAGAGCATTCTCGATAGAGAAGATCTGTGGCTGTTTCTCGGCTGTCGTATGCAAGGATCCGGTCGGCATCCAAATCACGCTCTGCAAGCTTACTCAGGTCACTTCGCGCAAACTCACGCACTGATAGGATAAGTGACCGCCGAGCCGCACTGTTTTCCCCCTTTGCTCGGAGCCGCATTGCAGCTTCAGCTGCATCCGCTGTTCTTTCCGCAATTAGAAACAGGAGGGTGCTGGACAGCGCGGCATCAATTGCATCGCTCGTTAGAAGTGTAGGGAGATCTTTTCTTCGTTCTACAGCCTGAGCAACTATCTGGTGAGCGCTGGCCGCAACAAATGCAGCAGCCCGNGTCTGATCTGGTTGGAGGCCCAAAGCAACGTAAGCTTCAAAGGTTGCTGCGAGGCGTCGAACCCGATCCAGGGTCATCTCTAACTCTTCATTTTCCTGCGCTTGAATTCGGGCAGTGGCCAATATGACATGTGCTTCTGTCAGTAGTTCGTCCAAGATTTCAGGGTTAAGGCCAGGAAGCGCTGGGGCTCCCTTCAGTAGCTTCCTGGAGCTCGCGTCAAACATGTCGCTCTCCCGCTTGTTCGTTGATCTCATGCACTCGGTTGATGACTTCGGTTGCCAACTCTCCCAAGCCAATGCGAACATCACTAAATGGTAGGATGCTGCCCGTCCGGATTGCGCTTTCGCCGGGAGCAACGTCTTTGAATCCGTTTAAAAGGTGCCCAAAACTTCCATTTCGCCGAATACTCTCACTGGTTGCGACGGAAACACGAAATTGACGTGCTTCTTCCCAGAGAGCTTCGTCCACAATCGCCTCGGCCTGATCCTCATCACCTCCGGCGACACGGCTCACCAGAGTGGTCAGATCCGCGAGGATTTCATCATCGCGGTCTCCGGCGCGGATTGATTTGATCTCTTTCCAGACACTACTGGTTATAAGTGACCTTGGTGCGATCGACGCTTTGTCCTCACAGAGAACAATTCGTTCCAGCGCATTATTTTCATCATTCATTTCAATAATGAAGCCATCGAAGCCCTTATCGGCGCTTCTGACATGAGGGGGAGTTTGAGTGCCATTTGGGATGCTCAATCGCGCAGCAATCCAAGAAAGGTGCTGAAAAAGCAACCCGTCGCGTCGCTCAACTTCCTTCTTTGCCATTTTTTCAGCAGTCTCTTTCTCCTGTTGGGACCCGGATTTTATCGTCTCGACATGCTTTGGATCTGGTGCTGTGAGCTTCTGGACAACATTCTCTGCCACCCGACCCGGAGATGGCCTGCGCTTTGGCTCAAGCGCATCAATGACGTATTGTGCGTTTCTTTCCTGACGAAGATATAGATATGCGAGCGCATCAATCAATTGAGGGGCCACTGGATCTCCTAACGACCACTCACTTAGATCGCACTCAGGAGATTCACATGAGTTGATTTGGATTGGCATAACGTATTCCAGTGCTTTTTCTGATGCGACTTTTGACAGAGGGGCCACCCGCTTGATCGATAACTCGAGTGGATGTCGGCGGATTTAGGGAGCAAGTTGCAGCGTCTCGAAGGATTGATAGAGATTGGGAAGGTCTGCGTGCTTCACTCGAAACTGATTTCTCTTTTTTTGCTTGCCATTTTCGACCTTTAAAGCGGGATCAAGATACACACCGCCTTGGCTGATGAGCCGCATGAACCTGAAGAAATCCGTTCCTTGTCCAAGCTGCACTCTGTCTGCGTAGTGGTATTGCTTCGGGGTGCCGGAAGCCTGGGATGGAAGGTAGGCAGCCTGAGCGTGTTTCCGATTCCAGTGGTTGAGCAGATTCTTGAATTCCCAGCCCGCAGCAACGCGATCATCTGGGGCGACCAACAAAATCCTCCCACCCAAATCTTCGATCTTGCCCGCTTGCTGGTCGTATCCCTCAACGATCATCCGCACTGAGGTGCGCGCATGTGCTGCGGCTCCGCATTTGTAGATGCCGCCAAAGTTCCTGCGCCCAGGCCGACCTTTGGTATCGTCGTAGCCGAAGTCGTTCATAAACAATGGAAAATTATCGACATACACCCCTGAAGTTGGTTCAGGAGTCATCAAAGTGACAGGAGATGTCGCTCGATATTTTACAAAGTCCCGGACAGCAAACTGCTTGATTTCCCACCCCAGAAAGTCAGGTTCTGCGATCCCATTGGGGATGATCCCCAGCTCGGCTTCGAGTGTATATCCACCACCGTTCTGGGCAGAATACGGCCTGATTACTCCATCCGAATGCAGGCGCTGTCCTGCAATCCAGCCCTTCCCATGAATATTCAAAAGCGTTTCCAGAAGAATCTCAAGAGGATCGCGGCTGGCCTTGGTCGCCATTCTCGTGATGTTCGAGAATACACCTTCCGACGGAAACTCACCCTGAGCGTCCAGCTCGGCGACTATGTCTGAGTCATAGGCATCCACATAACCGAATACGCGACCCACGGGTGAAACACCGAAGAACATCACCCTTCCTTCATCGCGTGACGTCATGAGGCCCCTGGGGGCATGATCAGCATTTTTTAGGAAGCCCGACATCCTAACTTCTGGATATTTGGGATAGAGAATTAGCTGGGCATGGGGTGCCCTCGCGGCTCCCTGGCTGTCTATCCAGTAAAATTCTACCGGTGCTTTGTCGCGCCGCCGAACGGACCCTGCCTTCTGAGAAAAGTCAGTTTCGATGTCACCATGGGGGATGATGTTAAGCGCATCAAAGCCTCCGCCAAGGTAGAGTTGGTTTTTTGAGTTGTCGTTGGGGGCAAGGCGCTTTGCATAAAATCGCTTCACCCCCACTTCTTGCATTGCACTAATAAGGTTGCTCAGGGAGGTGAACATGAGTCGACGCCTCTGATTTCAAATAACTTTTCGTCAGAGGACAACCATTGGGCGAGAGAGTCAATCACCGTGCCCGAATTGATTTTCTTTGGACCTCGAAGAGCGCACTCCCAAACAATAGCGACCCTCCATCCCAATTCGTGAAGATCGCTTGCGGCTTTAAGGTCACGCTTTCTGTTTGAAGAGATTTTGCACTCCCAGAAATCTCGCCTTGTGCGCGGTAGTCGGAAAAGGCCGCAATCATGACCATGGAAGAAGCACCCCCTTACATCAATCAGAGCACCGTATCGGCGGAGGACAATGTCAGGTGTCCCGGGGAGCGTTTTGTCATGAAGGCGAAAGCGAAAGCCGCGAGCATGAAGCCCTCGGCGGATCAGAAGTTCTGGCTTCGTGTTCTTACTACGAATTGCCGCCATATTGCGGCTGCGGGTAGCTTGATCGTGAACATCAGACAGTGACTGCCTCCTTCGGGCGGTCGTCCATGACATGCGCGAGGTGAGGTGCCATAATCCGCGCAACCTCTTTGAACACAGGGACCGCAACGCTATTCCCGAACTGGCGGTAGGCTTGGGTGTCGGACACAGGAATTTTGAAGTCGTCAGAATACCCCATGAGGCGAGCACACTCGCGCGGGGTCAGGCGGCGAGGGTTAATTCCCTCACCCTGATCAATCAGGATCTCAGATCCGTCTTTGTGGTAACGCGCAGACAGCGTCCGAGAAACATTTTCGGGTCCGACCAGACCAAAACCAAAGCCGTTGCCTGCGGCTTTGTGTTTGGCAGCATAGTTTTGCAGATATTCCCACAGTTTATCCGTCAGCGTATATTTTGGGTTCACCTTGGCATCCGGGCCCTCAGTATAAGGAGCTTCTGCTCCCTCAGTTCCATTCTGGGGATGAAGGATCGACCCAAGCTTTATGCTACCCTTAGGTTTCAATTGAAGGTCTTCAAAAGTGAAGCCGGTGTTTTCCTTGAAGCCGACGATGACGATCCTTTGGCGATGTTGAGGAACAAAGTGCTGAGCGTCGATTACTTGCGCCTTCACGGAGTATCCAAGTTCCAGCAAAGCCCCCATGATCACTTCAAATGTCTTTCCCTTGTCATGACTGGTCAGGTTTTTGACATTCTCGAGCATGAAGGCTTCAGGACGATGATGTTCAAGGATCCTGACAACATCGAAGAACAAGGTCCCTTGCGCTTCATCACTAAAACCATGCTCTCGACCGAGTGAGTTCTTTTTGGACACACCTGCTAATGAAAACGGCTGACAGGGAAAACCAGCGCACAGAACATTGTGCGGTGGGATGTCTTCAGCCGCCACCTCACGGATGTCACCAGCAATTGGGCGGTTGTCGCGGTAGTTGGCCTCATATGTCTGCTTTGAGAACTTATCCCACTCACTCGTGAAGACGCAGCGCCCGCCAATGCTCTCCATGGCTTGGCGCAATCCACCGATTCCAGCAAAAAGATCAATAAACGTGAAGCCTTGGCTCATCTTGGTAGCACCTCTTTTTATGCACTGTATATGGGTAATTCGGCCTGGTCCAGGTCAGTAATAGCAACTCTCCAATCAGCTTTCCACAGCATTGTTCGCTTTTTGTTCTTGCTCGGTAAGTGTCTGAGAGAAACTGGTTTAGGTTTCTGTTTGGTTAGAAGCGCTTGTAAGCGAACTTACCACTCAAGAGGCCTCATTAGGAACGCCGGATAATACTTTCCGAAAGGCCAACCCCTCTCCAACACGCAGCGCTCTGTTTGATCGGCACAATCCGGTCGACTCGATCGTCGCTTTTCCTCACATACCCAATGATGTGTTTCTCGAACGAGAAACACAAAAGGCATTCCTCTAAAATCGAGCGTTTCTCCGGGTCGCGATAATTTCCTCATAGATTTGGAAGCGCCAAGACATTAACCACTCGAAAACATCCATATCAAGTGCGGCAGCGTTCAGAAGTGTAACTCCTCTCGGCGCGATATCTTCTGCCAGTAGCTCGCGTTCGTGGAACTCGCCGGTTACATCATTTTTGAATTGTAGCGGATAGGTGGATAGTATCCCATCGGCATCCCCAAGATCCTTCCAAGTCGCTTCCTCGCTCATAACGGCCATTTGAGCGCACTCGAACAGCCAGTTGGTGGAATTATAGGCATTCATGTGAGTTTCCGTTATTGCCGGGTATGTCCAATCCTCACATACATTCAGATACTGAATTGGTCCCTCGATCATTCGCAGCATAGTTTTTCCTTTCAAATTGATAGTATTTGCGAACGGCAGTCTCCCGCCCCAAAAGGAAATTGGGTCGTCGAGCTGGAACGAAAACACTATTCTGAAGGAACTTTCTTTGCAGGAAGACGGAGAAAATCACGATCCGAACCGCGCGTGATTTTAGCATGCAGCCTTTTGAGGAAACGATCACGCTGATCACCCTCAAACTCTTCAGCCAGTGCAGTCGCAGCCGCTCCGTAAAGGATCAGCCTTCTGGTTTCATCCTTCCTTTGCTGTTTTCGAACTCTCGCCTGTAAATCCCTCAGGCGTTGCTGAACTTGTTCGATTTGTGTTTCCAAGTTGCTCATTGGCACGCTCCTTTGTCCGCTTCGCTGGAGAGGAAATGGTTCCTGAATATTACAACCGCTTGCAAAAAAATTGGCAGAACCGCACGAACGCTTCGAAGGTGCCGGCCGTATACCGCGGAGGGACATGCGCGCAGTTACGCAAACCGGGGGTTTGCCTTCGCGCCTGCCGGCGGGGCTGAGGAGCGGATGTCGTAGCCAGGCACGACTTCCTCTGAATGATACATCCAGCAAGCCGACTTGAGGTCGTCATTCATTCCAGATCCGATGGCCGCAGCGCGGTCAAATCGGCTGCCTATACTGCTCGGTCTACCTACGGCGACAAGCGTCTCGGACGGAAATTTGGATCCGGAAAGTTCGGCGGACTTTTATCTCATGAGGTCTTCAATTGGAACGGCGATGCGGAGGCGCTTTGGAACGCCGCAGAAAGAGCTGAGACCCGGCGCAATGCTCGCGTTATCAGGGAACTGCGCCCCTCCCTTCCGGCTGAGCTACCGCTTGCCGAACAGGTGAGGCTTGTCCGAGGGTTCAGCCTCTGGCTGCGGGACGAATTCGGGGTTGCAGTTCAGGCGGACATCCATTCGCCCAGATTTCTGGATCGCCGCATGGAAAGAAAACACAGGGCTGGAAAGCTGAACATGGGTCATCCGGACTATTTGGCCGACATCTTCGACCCCAACAAATCTAACCGTAATTTCCACGCCCACATTTTGGCGACAACGCGCGCGGTCTGCCCAGAGACGGGTAAGTTTGGCGCAAAGACGAGGATCCTTGATGACAAGAAGACCGGTCCGGTTGAGATCCTTCGGATCAGGCAGGAATGGGAAAATCGGACGAATGCATCTTTGAAACGGTATGGATCAAAGGCTCGCGTGGACCTGAGGTCGTATGCCGACATGGCTAAAGCCGGAGACGCCCCCGATGGTCTTGTCGCACAGGATCATCTTGGTCCGCGACGGTCTGAACGATCCCGGCGCCTAAAAGAGAGCGGTGGCGATACCAGCGACGCGGGAACAAGGCGCGCATCGATCAAAAAACACAACGAAGATCTCTGGGTATCTTGGCTTCAACTACGAGCCCTGGAACGCGAGAAAGCCAGACTGAAATCCTCCGCCCGAATTGCCGCTGAACGTGAGGCTGAAAGGAAGAAAAACACCGGCGCGGAAGAGCTCCGCCTTCAGGAAGCGAAATCTGCGGTAGAGGCCGAAGCCGCCGTAGCGGCTTCGGCCAAGTTTGACAGCGTCAGGGCGCCGACGGTTTGGGAGAAGGCGATTGCTTCCGCGCGGGGGGACTGGGACGGGCCCCCTTGCGAGGAACAGGAGTTTTCTTCAGAGGTCGATTTGGAGACTTACGAGCCGCCGCCGCAGCGACCGCAGCCTGAGCCGGTTCTGGAGCTTCAGATTGTTCGAGTTCCGGGGCCGCGCTATTAACCTCCTCGGCTGCCGCTTCATAAGAGTCCACGCAATCAGAGAGGTAAGATACCTCGTTTTCAAGAGCTTGGATCTGACGGGTGTATTCGGCTTCGATCATTGCGAAGTCACGCTCTTTGAGCGCGAACTGCCTGACGTTCTGCTCCGTCATCCGCGCGATCAAGCTTCGCACCATTTCGTGCATGCCTTGTTCGAGCGTCGTGACCGCTTCGCCAATATGTTCCAACGTATGATCAGGCAATGGGACTTCATCTACCTTTTGCTCTTTTTCAGAGGCGAGATGCGTTTCCCAGATTTCTCGGATACGGCTCAAGCGGCCTTCGTTTCCCAGGGCTTTCCGGATATCGGAAGCGCTTGCTGCTCTTCCGGATTGCGCTGTCAACTGGACACCGATTTTGATGATCTTTTCGTCTGTGTTTTTTGCGGGCCGAGGCATGTCGTTCTCCTGTTGTTGCCGATTGTAGGAGCCACATGGGTTCGCATCCCAAAATACGGAAAACAGACTTTCATTTTTTTCCGACATTGAAATACACGGAATGTCAGTTGGTTTGTAAGAAGGTAAGTATGTATGTTTGTAAGTCGTAAGTTTGTCCGAAAGTTGCGTGGATACGTATGCCCAAAAGACAACCTGAGCCCAATCGGACAAGGGCGTGCGAACAGCTCCGATTGAGCGGGTGTTCGCAACGCCAGACCTGACTGCACTACAAAGGGCCCTACTCCCCGCAGGCCAGTTTTTTGATCTCATCTCGCCCGAGAAACCGGTGGCCTTCCTCATTCACAATCGCCATCTTGGAATTGCCAGCACATTTGTAGAGCCTATCCATTTGCCACTTAGAGTTTGGCCCGGTCCATTTAACTTGGACTCGCCGAGTGTCATTGTGCGTGATTGCCTGCTCAACATGAACAACGAACGTGTATCCGGTAAGGATTGAGGCGCGGCGCGCTGCGGAAAGCCATTTGTCGCGCACCTTGGGCCACGAGATTTTCGCGATTGTGGTTTCAGTTGAGGGGGTGATCTTGGCCTTAAAGTCGGCAGCCGCCTTGTCATAGCCTGACTGCTTGCCAAACCGAGGTTGCACCAACTCTTTGGTGCCGATCCCTGGGATCTCGAATGTCGGATACTTGCCGCGTTCATGCATCGCGACGCGTGTGTAGAACAGAACATCGAATGCTGTTCTGCATGTCGAAATTCCGTCTGATGTTAAAAGCGCATAGAGATGCCGTTCGTTGATCGGGTCGAAATTTCGAACTGTTGCGAGGTCGCAAAAGCTTCTGGTAAAAGTTCGGACGATCCCGCGGCTGTTTTCAGTCAATTCAACGTTGCCTAAAACCTTTTTCAGCTCCGGATCTACAAGTGCTTTTTTCAGAGAACGGTTCCCGTTTTCGCGGTGCCAACCGACAAGTTCATTGATGTGCGAGGCGCGCAGGATTTCAGAACGGTTCATCGCTTGGCACAGCAGCGATGTCTGACCGTCGACGTCGCGGTCCGCTTGCATCAGAAGCCCGTGAACGAGTTTCAAAGCCTGAACGCTCAAATCCAATGTTTCAAGACTGGTGACGACGTCCTTGGGAACTATATACTTCTGGGTCATTTCAATACTCCTTTGACCGGTTTTGGTCCAAAGGAGTTGGGTTTGAGCCCTAATCCGCAGAAGAACTTTTTGCCCCCGCAAAAACCCAGCACACCACCGCATTTTTCCGGGCAAGGCCCCGTCAAAGGCTACAGGGGAGATGCTCCTTTGGGGAATAAACCAGTCAGTCTCGGACGAAAATCCGCAATTAGAGCTCTCGAATCCGCTCTTTGTCGTTTCTAAGCAGGTCAAGTCTTTGTAATTTAGTGATAATACGTGCAGAGAAGCTCTCGAAAGCCCCCAGAAACCCAAGGAATTCTGTTGTTCCAAATTGGCATTTTTGGCCTCACGTTGCTGTTACGTTTTCCCTTACGAAAAGAACAGAAAATGAGGTCACCAACGTTACCGATGATACATCGCCCACAAAAGATGAAAAGCAGAGAGACCATGGCCCCATCGATGACTGGAGCCTTCGCCTTTTGAACAAAAGAGTGTTGCGCAAGCGTTTTGATGACTTCGGGAATCTCATTTGTAGAACATGATGGGAAATAAGGAGGCCTAACCCAAGAACGCCGCCCATCTTTTCCGCACCCATTCTGGTGAGGGTGCGAAAAAGAAAGGCGAGCCCCTCGGTTCCGAAAATCGGTCCGTTTCAGCCGGTTTGAGGTTTGAGTGAGTGATGTCCCGGGCCGCAGCCCCCAATGTAGCGGTTCGGGCAACTCAAGGCGCTGCAAATCGGCGGAGAACCTGCTTTGACGCTGGTAGTCCCGATGATCGATGACGTTTGTGCCGCAGCAACCATGACGCGACACACCCACGACGTTCTGGCACGCTCTCGACGCCAGCCGATCAAAATCCGCATATTTCGTAGATTTGACCCTCCCAACGCGAGCATTGAAGACAATTGTGTTCTCGCAAATGAGCTGCGCCGAATTCTGGGCCAGTTGGCGTGCATTCCGGTATGCCTGTCGTCTTTTGATGGCGGCTCCGTCAGCGGCTTTTTTCGCCGCTGACGTCTTGAGAGGCCGCATGTTGCGCCCTCACCAATAGGAGAAGCACCTATGAATGAACTGAACGAGAACGAACTCTATGGCCTCGTGCTGTCGGCTGTAAAGCGTGGGCGTTGGCTGGCCGAAGAATGGGATGCAACTGGGCTTGTTGGCAAAGGCCCCGTTCGCCGCCCTATTCTGCAAACCCTCGAACGGTTGCGAGAAGGCCGGGTCTTTGAGGGGGAGGATGAAAACGTTATTACGGCGATGGGCGACGAATTGCGCCGCGCATTGAATGATACTCGTGACGGCTTCGGTGACGCGGCGATGGCCTATCCAACCGACGAAGTTGTCTCTTTCGACAAGAATGTGGTGGCACTTCTGAATGCAATGTCTGCCTGGAAGAACCTGCGCAATGCCAAGCAATCGGTAGCCGACATGATCGCCGCCAGTCGCGAGATCGGACGAATTTTCTCTTCCCTTTAAGCGTTTGTTTTTAAACAAATAAAATCCTTTCAGCGTTTCGACCAACGAACCCACTTCCTGATCTCCCTAATCAAGAGATCTAAAAAAATGTCGAAAATTTACGCAAAACTCCCAAAAGCCCAGAAGGTGGAAGCTATCGAAAAAGCGATGGATTTCATCAGTTCCATGGTGGAAACCCGACCCGATGGAGACACTTACATCTGTCTTTTTGCGCAACTTGAACTTGAGCTGGAAGGCCTCAAAGCCAACGATGACATCAAGGCGCGGATCCGCAAGCGAAGGGAGGCGCGGTCTACTCCGCTGGCGGCGTAATCATTATTTGCCTGTGGAGGGACTGCTTTTCCTCCACAGGCATCTCGTTCCCATAAACCTCTCGACCGATTGCCTTTTTGACTGAGTGTCCCATAAGCTCTGCTCGAACCTTGTTCGGGAACCGTGCTGTTTCCATGCGAGATTCGAAGCTGTGGCGCAGCCCGCCGATGGTTATTTCTGCGGGAAGGACACCGTGCTCATGGAGGGCGTTGTTTGCGTCTGCAGAGTAAGTTCCTTTGTATCGATATTTCGGAAAACCATCTGGATTTCGGCGGAATGCCTCCAGAGCCACACCGACCAACGGAATCATCCGCTTGCTTTGTTTGTTTTTGATTTCTCGCGCCCACTCTCCGGTTTCCTTTCGGATGTAGATATAGGGAACCGGAGTATCCAGAATGATCGAGTGCGGCGGCAGGTCCGTGATCTCAGACTGTCGCGCGCCAGTCTCTACAATTGCCAAGGTGATATCTCGAAGTTGGTCATTCATGAAATCGAGCGCACCAACTGGGACCAGTTTGTCCCTAATGATCTCAAGGGGAACTTCAAGCTTGCGCCTTTCTTCGTCATCCATTTTCGCGAATCCTTTGCCCAAGCCGAAAAATGGCGAGGGAGGCACCTCCCTTTCGTCGACCCCGATGGAATCATGAAACTTAGCCCACAAAAGGTTTAGCAATTGAAATTCCTTCTTGGCGGACTCGCCAAGTAAACTCTCATCCAGAACGCGATCCTTGAGCACGTTTCGAAGCAAAACGGCGTCACGCCGAGCTATGTCTACGAAAACAGGATCGTATCCGAGCAAGTCGACGACTTTGGACGCTGGCCTGGTCCACCGACATTTCCAAGTCTCCTTAGACTTTGCAGCCTTGCCGCCAATTTCTTCAGGAAATCGCTTTGGCATGGATTTAGCAACTTCTGAAATGGTCAGTCTCGGCCTCTCAATACCCCCAAGCAACGCAGTTGCTGCGGCTGAAGTTGGAACGTCGTTGCTCGCAATCAGATGCAGAGCACGATCCACGGTTTTTTCTGCACTGCCTTCAGCCAACTCTTCAGCTGTCCGATAAGAGAATGAGCGGGCCGAAGCGAGTGCCGATATGGCTTCGAAATGATTTGATGAATAAGGTTCACGGCCGGCGAGCCTGGCATCGAGCTCAGCCAAGATTTGTTTCCTGACGACACCTCTTCTTGCGAATGCTTCCTCTATGTCGCCAGTGCCGAGTGTGCGATGGAATTCAGTCTTCGTTTCCACCAATCTATATCGAGCTGGAACTCTCATCCGGAGGTGCCAAATACCGTTCCTAAGGCCCATGTTGGGCGGCGACTTCTTTTTTGACAAACCCATTAGCGCCTCTCAAGTTGCTACGCTTTTTGCTACACAGGCTCTCATTGCCCACACTCATTAAACACATAAAAACAATGGGATGAAGGGGGGGCGTAAAAAAACAGATTCCGCCCCCGGGCACCACTTTTACTAAGTAAAAGCAATGTGTTGACGGCTTGGCTGTTTCCGCACCTCGTTGGTTGATTGCCCGGGACTGCACCGGGACTGCAAATCAAGGTATGCCATTTCAGTCGCCTTTGACACCTCGAAGTCGCCGGGTAAGCTCATAGACATTGGTCGAGGGGTTTCCATCCTCATTGCTTTCTTCCTGCCTATTCTCGCGTTGGCGTTCCGCGCGGCCCTCCGCTTCTTCTAAATTTTCCATGAGTTTTGAGAAGTCCGCGGTTTTTCCAGACGCCGGGTCGTAGTCTCCAATCAAGCCCTTGGTTGTGGCTTGTGCCTCATGACGCGAACAAGGTGCATCGTGGTTGCCAAGATGGAGATTTATCCAAAGCTCGAAGCAAGGGTCGGAATAGGCATAAGAGATGCTCGCTCCATCGCACATTTGTTTTGCGTCACCATAGCAAGGAAAGGCGTCCCGGTCGAAAACAGCCCACACTTCATCGTTTTCTTCAAACGAATTGAGCCTTTTGCCTCTCCGCCCTTTAACAAGGCCTTTTTCCCGGGCAAATTCAATCGCTTTGGTTGCTACCGTTTTTGGTACTCCGAGAGTGGACCTGTCACGCTTTAGTGCCGCCCAGGGCGTGGACCACGTCCGGTATTTGGCATGGCCAACGCGCCTTGGAGCGTGCTTGCTACTTGAGGGCATNACGCCTCAAGNCGCGGCACTAAATGGCCGACTTTTGCTCCGCCCCNCTGGCAGGTTGTTACGCCGNCGTTGATACCCGCTTTCGCGCTTGTAACAGTTTGCCTTGGGCAAAAAGTTACCGTGTAAATTTCTTATACTTCAACCGCTTCGGCTCCATCGCATCGGCACCAAGGCGTCGTTTCTTGTCTTCTTCGTATTCCTCGAAGTTGCCTTCGAACCATTCCACGTGCGCCTCGCCTTCAAACGCCAGCATGTGGGTGCAGATGCGATCGAGGAAAAAGCGGTCGTGNGAGATGACCACGGCGCAGCCGGCGAAATCGACCAGCGCGTCTTCCAGCGCGCGCAGGGTTTCGACGTCCAGATCGTTGGTGGGTTCGTCAAGCAGCAGCACATTGCCGCCCTCTTTCAACAGACGCGCCATGTGGACGCGGTTGCGTTCGCCGCCGGACAACAATCCGACCTTTTTCTGCTGATCGCCGCCCTTGAAGTTGAAGGACGAACAATAGGCGCGCGAATTGACCTGTGCGTCGCCCAGTTCGATGATTTCGGCACCACCGGTGATGGCCTCCCAGACGGTCGCGTCGGCTTGCAGGTCGTCGCGCGATTGGTCGACATAGGACAGGTCGACCGTGTCGCCATATTCGATCGTGCCCGCGTCGGGCTGTTCCTGCCCGGTCAACATGCGGAACAGGGTCGATTTGCCCGCGCCGTTGGGGCCGATCACGCCGACGATGCCACCCGGCGGCAGCGAGAACGACAGGTCCTCGATCAACTGTTTGTCGCCCATGTGTTTCTTCAACCCTTCGACCTCGATCACCTTCGACCCCAGACGCGGGCCGTTCGGGATGACGATCTGGGCGTGGGCCAACTTCTCGCGCTCGGACTGGCCAGCCATGTCGTTATAGGCGTTGATCCGGGCCTTGGATTTCGCCTGACGGGCCTTGGCACCCTGACGCATCCATTCCAGTTCGCGGTTCAGGGTTTGCTGCTTGGATTTGTCCTCACGCGCTTCCTGTGCCAGGCGCTTGGCCTTCTGTTCCAACCAGGCTGAGTAGTTGCCTTCGTAGGGAATGCCGCGGCCCCGGTCGAGTTCCAGGATCCAGCTGGTGATGTCATCCAGGAAATACCGGTCGTGGGTGACAATCAAGATTGTGCCTTTGTATTCAATAAGGTGCTGTTGCAGCCAGGCGATGGTTTCCGCGTCCAAGTGGTTGGTCGGTTCATCCAAAAGCAGCATTTCGGGCTGTTGCAGCAACAGCTTGCACAGCGCCACGCGGCGTTTTTCACCACCCGACAGGGTCGTCACATCGGCGTCATCGGCGGGGCAACGCAGCGCCTCCATCGAAACGTCAATCTGGCTGTCCAGATCCCACAGGTTTTCGGCGTCGATCTTGTCTTGAAGCTCGGCCATCTCATCGGCGGTTTCATCCGAGTAGTTCATGGCCAGTTCGTTATAGCGATCCAGGATGTCCTTTTTCGCCTTCACGCCCAGCATGACATTGCCACGTACGTCCAGCGACGGGTCCAGTTCGGGCTCCTGCGGCAGGTAACCGACCTTGGCGCCTTCGGCCGCCCAGGCCTCGCCGGTGAAATCCTTGTCGATCCCCGCCATAATGCGCATGAGCGTCGATTTACCGGTGCCATTGACCCCGACCACACCGATTTTGACGCCGGGCAGGAAGGACAGGCGGATGTTTTCAAAGCATTTTTTGCCACCGGGATAAGTCTTGGAGACACCATCCATGTGATAGACGTATTGATAGGCTGCCATGGGAATGCTCCGGGATGTTTTTGCGTTGTTTCAGGGCTTGATAAATGAGGGGACGGGTGGGGGCAATGCTCTGCGTTTTGCGATCTCAATTCAATGATGTCAGGTCTGCGCCGCAATCAGCCCCAGAACGGCACCTGCGCAAAAACCGAACAAAGGGCGTTTTGATACGGTCGCCCCGAGTGTGGCGCACGTGATGGCGTGGGAAACCTGTTTTGAGGAGGGATGTCCGAACACGATAAGGTTTGTGAAGTGTTCGCAGTTGTACGAGAGTAGCCGATATTGGCGCCCTAGCAAATCTTTAGCTCTTTTCACACGCATCATCCCATCCCGGAGCGATGATGGTTCGTTTGTGATCGTGAAGCCCACATTGCCTGAAAAATCGTCAATCGTTCGAAAGGCCACGCCACCGTGGTGCGGAGAATTGTCAATCACGTTGTTGTCTCCAACATAAATCCCATAATGGAAGATGAACTGTTTGCGGGTTCTCAGGACTGAGCCAAGTTTAGTCATTGTAATTCCTTTCAGGTGTTGCCAAATAGATTTGGAGATTTCGCTCATGTGCGAAAATCGCACATGTTTAATATTCGCTCTTCAGGGTGGTTTCAATGGACGTAGAAAGAATTACCTTCTGTGATGCGATATTTGGGCAACTCATCGCCTCATTGCGAAAGGAGCGCGGCCTTGAGCAGGAGGCTTTGGCTGAACGTGTGGGGATCAGCCGGGCAGCGCTTTCCCGTATTGAGAGAGGGGACAGCAGCACCAATCTCGCCACTCTTATTCACTTATCCAAGGCGCTTGGGTTTCAGAGGGCTAGTGAACTCATCGACAAGTACGAAAGTGCCGAGAGTGAAATCATGGAAAGAGGCATCCAAATCGTTCCTAAAGAAAAGGCACGCGGCGATGGCGCGGTTCTAGCGCTTGTCGGCATTGCTGCGCTTGCGGCTTTGTTGGCAGGCAAATGAGGGTGGGTATGGCTATGCGACACGGATTGCCATATGCCCGCCCCGGCCAGGTGGTTGGCCTGTTGGGAGGGTCATTTGATCCGGCCCACGCAGGGCACGCCCATATCACGCGCGA
>JGI24724J26744_10000587_pt1 | contig 26140 bp, 18 predicted proteins | sample Cruoilmetagenom7_FD_26744 | JGI IMG/M metagenome (IMG submission 26744) | reverse complement strand
GATGCCATTTTTTCAGAATTTAAGAGTTGATTCTCTACATTTATTAAATGAGTAATATCTATAAAAGTTAAAATATAATTATTCTCATATATTTTATTACTCATATCAAACTCTAAGTAAAAAATATGAACTTCTTTTTTATTATTCTTAATTTTCACTTGAAAAGTTTTATCTTGGTTGTGTTTCATATATTCAAACCAACTTAATTCCCCCATCTCTTTTAAAAGATAATTTTTCCCTTTTTCTTCAAGAAAAAAGTCACATATGCTATCATGTTCTTTTTTAAACTCATCAAGTGTATCGTATTTAAAAAACTCTAAAAAAGTATTATTTACTCTTTCGATAACAATACCATCAGTAATAACAATAAATGAATTTTGAGAATCCAAAATCTTTTGATTGTTTTGTGATTCTATTTTAGCTTTCATTTTTGATAAGTATTCTCTATATATAAAAAACATAATAAAACCAAGTACAATTAAAATTATCACTATCTGTTGTGTAAATTCTTGAAGCCTATTTTTAATATATTTATCACTTTTAGAAACATTTAATGACCCAACAACCTCTCCACTAATTTTATTAATAATTGGTATGATAACTGTTAATTCATTTGTCTCATTAAAATGAACCGAAAATGGACTCCCTCGAGATATTTTTCGAGATATTTCTTTAAATTTTTCTTTAGAAGCTTTATGTTGCATAATTTTTGATGTTGAAGTTTCAAGCTTTTCAATAATTAATTTATCAAAATAAAAACCTTCAACTGGACTTTGTTTGTAATTTGATTGTTGATTTTTAAAAACTTTCTCTTGCACAACTTTTTTACTAATTAAAAAATTTGCCCTTTTGGTTTCAAAAAGATTCATATAGTCATCTACAAAACTTTTAATATCAAAGCTAGTTTCAACACTTCCAATATGATTATTCTGACTATCAAAAAGCGGAAATACATATCTAAAACCATTATAAATTCGTCCCTCTTCAAAACCATAAAATGATTTTAAACTACTATTCACATACTCAACGCTCTGTCTAATTCCCTTTAAATTATCTCCATAAACTTCTGGTTTATGCATTCGTAAAAAACTTGTAGAATCAGGAAGATGAAAATGTAATTGTCTTAAATTATATTTTATTTTCAACGATTTATATTTATCTAATAATAGATTATAAAGTTTTTTTCTATCTCCACTTTGAAATACTTTTTTTACTTCATATTTATTCAATAACTCTAAATATATAAATTCTGAGATATCTTTATTTTTTTGAACAATTGAGTTATACTCCAAAAGTGTTTGATTAATAACTGTTTGTTTATAATTTTCTATATCCTCTATATATTTTATTTTTACAAGTTGATATATAGTAATAGCTAATGCAATATATACAATACATATTGTTGAAAATATTCTTAAAGAGTATGATTTTCCATTTATATTTTTAATCTCTATTGCATTAAAAATATAAAATAGTAAAAGTAAAACAATAATTGAAAATAAAAGATAAATATTATGAATATATTTAATATATGAAATTTTAGTAATATCTATTTTGTTGATACTTTTGATAAGAAGAACATGTCCTAAAATTGAATTGTTCTCGTTATCTATTAATTTATGATAGCTTACCACACTATTAAGATCATAATCTATATAAAAATCATCTACTATGAGGTTTTTAAAATAATTATCCATTCCATACTTTTGTAAATAATGAATTAAATATTTTTTGGCATCTAAGTTTGCTACATAATAATCATCAATAAATATCTTACTAAAAGCGTGTGAAAGTTGTTTTTTATAGAGTTTATCTGCTAATACAATTGTATCTACTTTTTTCTCTTCTAAATTTTTTGCAATTGAATTAAAATGTGTTATGACCTCTACAATCCCTAAGAATGTTCTGTTGTCTTCATCAAATACGGGGACAATAGACTTAAATGTCATATCAAATTTACCAACACTTATGCTATTTAATATTTTTCTATCTTTGAGTATTTTTTGTAAATCAACTCTTGATTCTGATATTTTATCATTTTTATACTCTGTCCAACTTCTCTGTATTGTTATCCCATCTTTTGTTACAAGTTGAAACCAGACATTCTTAAAATCTGTATTTTGATTGAGCCTTTTAGAATAATCTTTAAGTAATGTAGGATTTATAGAAGAGTCTTTTAGTGCATTGATAATATCACTATTTCTAGATAGTCCAAGCCCAATAGTTAATGTTGCATTTTGTTTTTCTTTAATGAGAGTATGCAGATATACTTTTGATTCCAACACCTTATCTCTATAAGTGTCCAATTTATATTGTTCTATTTCATTATTTTTTAAATAATCAATCAATAAATATATACCAAAAGATATAATAAGAAAAGTCAATACTACAAATATTCTACTTCTATAAAGCCTTTTTAACAACTGGTATCCTTACTTATTTATTATAATATTATAGACAATAATTATTTATATACCCATTAACCACACTTTTAACATCTTTTATAAATACAACCTGCTTAACTAAAATGTTTATGGTTAATAAATTGTTGCTACCACTTTATTACGCCCTGTTCTTTTTGCCTGATACAATCCATCATCTGCTCTTTTTACAAGCGTTTCTAAACTATCAGATTTTACCCCTAGTGTAATTCCAAAACTTGCAGTAACTTGTGGTACTGGTGTAAAAGTTTCTTTTTCAATATTATTTTTAATATGAGTTGCTATTGCTTCTAAATTTTTAATATTATCTGCTTTCGTTATAACAATAAACTCTTCGCCACCCCATCGTATTAAATTGTCATCAATCCTTATTTGCTTCAAAGTTGTATCCACAATCTTTTTAATCACATCATCCCCAACATTATGTCCATAAGTATCATTTACCATTTTAAAATAGTCTATATCAAATAAGATTAATCCCAATTGTGAGTTTGATTTTTCAACCTCTTCTTTATAATGTTCAAAGTGCATATATAAAAACTCTCTATTGTATGCTCCACTTAAATTATCATGATAGGCTTTATGTTTAAAACTCTCTTTTTCTCCAATTGTTGATGTAATATCTGTAAAAGTTATGATACTAGTCCCATCGCCAAAATGATTTATATTTACAGTAAATCCATGTGGCGTCAGCTGTCCATCTAATATACTTACTACCCTATCTTCGTGAGGTAATTTTAGAATACTTTCAATCCAATTTTCATCTTCTGTCTTTTTATAATAAAATCCTTTTACTTCGCTAAAACGGCTACATACACAATCATCAATTTTTAAAAAATCTTCCATACTGCTTACATTAAAAAAGATTTTAAAAGATTCATTTACATAAGAAAGTTTTTTCCCATCTGTTACTATTACAATATTTTTTTGTAAATCTAAAATCTTCTGCAATGTTTTAATAGTTTCAATCTCTTTTGTAACATTTCTTTGAATCGAAATATAATATACTATCTCCCCTGCATCATTTTTAATAGGTGAAATATTCCACTGAACATAATATTTTGATCCATCTTTTCTATAGTTAACAGTTTCTCCTACAAAAAATTCACCTTTTTTACACTTTTCCTTTAGATTTTTCAGAAGCTCAAGATTAGTCTCCTGACCTTGAAAAATTCTTGGTGTTTTATCTTTTAGATATTCTAATGTATAACCAGTATTTTTAGTAAAAGCCTCATTAACATATACAATTTTTGGACCAGGTAGGTCTAAATTTGCATCTGTAATTATAATTGAGTTATAACTATTATTTAATATTAACTCTACTACTTTTTTATTATTTATACCCTCTAACATATTCATATAACCTCTAAATATTCTATATTAACCTCATCCTACATAGTTATTTTATCCCTATTTTACTTAAGCTATAAATAAGTGTAACTTATTTTATAAATTCTATTAAACAAATTATTCTTTTGTCTGATTAATACATATTATATAGGAGTTCCTCAAGAAGAATTATTGTAAATTTATTTCTTATTTTAAATTTTGCTTATTTATATATATAACTTATCTTTTTATATTTACAATAATTTTATTATGATAAACTAAATTATAAAAATTTAAATTAAAAGGGACACTTATGAAACTATTATTTAAGACCTTTTTTTCAGTATTGATAGTTCTTAATACGTCGTTATCTGCAAATAATTTAGAGATAGCTTCTTTCTTCAATAGCCAATTAGTATTGTTTATTCTCATTATTTTAATAGTAATTTTTTACTTCATTAAAAAAGAAAGAAAACTTGAAAAATCTTACAATCAAGTTGAAAGTGTCATAAATAGTACCATTGAGGCAATAGTTATATCACAAAATTACAAATGTATTGACTTAAATAAAGCTGCATTGGAACTTTTTAAGATAAAAAAAGAAGATGCCTTAGGAAAGAATCCTTTAGATTTTGTAGCAGAAGAATCAAAAGAATTAGTACAAGAAAAGGCACAACTAGACTCAGCAGAGCTTTATGAAGTTGTAGTTCTTAAAATGGATGGGACTAGGGTTCCTGTATTACTTAAGGGAACTAATATAGTCATTGGAAACAAAGAAGTAAGAATATCTTCTATTATTGATTTATCAGAACTAAAAGATAGAGAATCTAGACTTATATCTCAATCTAAACTTGCAAGTATGGGTGAAATGATTGGAAATATTGCTCATCAATGGAGACAACCATTATCTATAATATCGACAAGTGCTACAGGTATGCATTTACAAAAAGAGATGGGAATACTTACAGATGATGAATTTTATAAATATTGTGAAATAATTAATGAACATTCACAATTTTTATCACAAACAATTGATGATTTTAGAAATTATATCAAAGGAGATACCAAACCTATACGCTTTGATTTAAAGAATGATACTGATAGTTTTATAAAACTTGTTGATGTTACAATCAAAAGAAATAATATTAATATAATTTTAGACTTAGAAGAAAATATTCATATTCGAGGATATCCAAATGAACTAATCCAATGTTTTATGAATATTTTTAATAATGCGAAAGATGCTTTAGTAGAAAATAATGATGAAGATAATAGATATATATTTATCTCTCAACAAGTAGAAAATGATAATGTTATTATAGAATTTAAAGATAATGCAGGAGGTATAGAACAAAATATTTTAGACAAAATTTTTGAACCTTACTTTACTACAAAACACAAAAGTCAAGGAACGGGGTTAGGACTTCATATGAGTTATAACATTGTGACAAATGGTATGAAAGGAACAATCTCTGTAAAAAATGATGAATATAATTTTAATGGAAAATATCACAAAGGTGCTTGTTTTGATATTATCATCCCATTAAATATTGCAGAATAAAGTATTAAAGACTTCTTATATTTAATTAAGTTAAGTTTATGTTAATAAACTTATGTTATATTTATCATAGTTTATTTTTAACATAAATATTGTATTTTTTTTACTTATAAAATACAAAATATACAATAAAAGGCACTAATTTAATCTATGAGGTTGTTAACTTATAATGTTAATTCTGAAATAATTAATAATATTGAAAATGAAGAATTATATATTGTTGATATAGCAGAAGATATTGATGACTTTATATATCACTTGAATGTTAGGTTTTACAATCTAGTCATACTGTATGAAAATAGCTTAAAAAATTGCATAAAAATTCTTAAGTCAACTTTTAATGTAAATACTGCTTTTGTNATACTAACAGATAATCTAACTACAGACTTTGAACTAAAGTGTTTAAAAAATGGTGCACTTAATGTTTTAAACACTCCAATTGACAAGAACCTTTTAATGGCAAAATTAGAAGCTATCCATAGAGATAATTTTTCTAATCTTTTATATTTTAAAAATTATTTTGGAATGAAAAGAGAATATCGCCACGTAATAGACCAAAAAGAANAAGAGATAGGAATCAAAGGAAAAGCCTATGAAATATTGAGATACTTAGTACAAAATAAGCATAGACCTCCTATTTCAAAAGACGAACTNATATGTGCACTTTGGGAAGACCCTGAGATGGTCTGTCAAAATGTAATAGAGGTAAATGTAAATCAAATCAGATCAAAACTAAAAAAGAACCTAAATCTTGATTTAATAGAAACTGTACGTAATAGAGGTTATAAAATAAAAAGCTAAAATAATGAAAGAGATAAAAATTGCATAAACTAATAAATTTAGAAAAATACACTTTACAAGGATCTAATATATGAAAAGAATTGTTTTTAAAGTAGGAAGTTCAGTATTGACAGAAAAAACTGGTATAGCAAAAGAAAGAATGCTAAAACTTGTATCACTTATAAGTGATGTAAGAAAAAAGTATGAAGTAATTTTAGTCTCATCAGGTGCTGTTGCTGCTGGATATACAGCTGTTCAGTTAAATAGGAATATACCAACAAGTAAAAAAGTTTTGGCTTCGATTGGGCAACCTATATTAATGAGTAGTTATAAAAATAAATTTGATATATTTGATGTTACAATATCTCAAATTCTTTTAACTGAAGATGATTTTGATAGTAGAGTTCATACCCAAATATTTCAAGATATTATAGAAAGAACACTTAAAAATGATATATTACCTATTGTAAATGAAAATGACATTTCAACAACACCTGATCAATTGTTTGGTGATAATGACCAACTTTCTGCTCATGTTACACATTATACTGATGCTGATATGCTTGTTATATTGAGTGACATAGATGGGTACTATGATAAAAATCCACACAATCATAAAGATGCAAAAATTCAAAAAGTTGTACACAATATTTCAGAAAAGGAGCTAGAGCAGANAGTCACTCCAAATTCAGAATTTGCAACGGGAGGAATAGTCACAAAACTTAAAGCTGCTCAATATATTATAGAGAATGAAANAAAAATGTTTTTATGTAGTGGGTATAATCTTACCACTGCTAGAGAATTTTTATTATCAGATATTCACAACAGTGGAACTTTATTTTCAAAAGAAGATGTGACAAAAAAAGATACCTTATCATAAAAAAAGTTATTGTGTGTTCTTCAATACTTTTTAAAGTAAAAAGTCACACAATTTTTAATAAAATATCTTAAGACTTAAAATCAATAGATGGTCTTCCTAAGTGAAATCCTTGTGCATAATCTATATCTATTTTTTGTAAAAATTCTAGTATCTCTTCGTTTTCAACAAACTCCGCAATTGTTTTTACCTCTAATTCTTTGGCTAAAGATACTATAGATTTTACAAAAGCTAAGTCTTTTTTATCTTTATGAATATTTATAATAAAATCTCCATCAATTTTTATATAATCTATTGGAAATCGTTTAATATAATGAAATGATGAAAAACCACTTCCAAAGTCATCTATTGCAAAACTAAAACCTTCAATTTTTAGATTTTTTACAAACTTTTCTAAAAGTGAAAAGCTTTTTACTGTTTCTCTTTCTGTTATCTCAAAAACTATATTATCTCTGTTTATATTATACGTAACAGTGAGTTTTACAACTTTTTTGATAAACTCTCCTATCATTAAAGCTTTTGGTGATAAATTTATAAATAATATTCCTTCATAATTTGTCTCTTTTATTTTTTGAAACGCTTTTTCTATAACTATATAATCCATTTGATGTACAATTCCAAGAGATTCTGCTGTTTCTATAAATTTACCTGCACTAATCATCTCTCCATCTAACTCTATTCTCATCAACAATTCATTAATCTCTGTAGTCCCTGTTTTTACATTTACGATAGGTTGGAAATGAGGTACAATTTGTTGATTTTTTATAGCATCTAAAACTATCATAGAATTATCTTCAAGCTCTTGGTATATCTCTTCTATATCATCATTACTTGGATATTTAACTGCATTTTTACCTTCATATTTTGCTCTATACATCATAGAGTCTGCTATATTAAATAACTCTTTTGGGTCAGTTGAGTGTTCTGGGAAAATAGATACTCCTATTGAAACAGTCATTGTCACCATTGAACCATCTGGTGCAACCAATTCAAATTTTTCTACATTTTCTAAAATTCTTCTTGCTATTGTATATGTTTCTTTAAGATTACTCTCTGGTAAAACAATAGTAAATTCATCCCCTCCATATCTTGATAAAATATCTTCATCTCTTTTAGAATCCGTTAAAATATCCGCAAATGCTTTTAAAAATTCATCTCCAAAACTATGCCCATGAGTATCATTTATAGGTTTGAAATTATCACAATCTATCACAAGTACTCCAAAGTGATATTCATGTCTTCTTGCTCTTTTAACCTCATATTCTAATAAATCTCTAAAAACTCTTTGAGAAAAAAGTCCTGTCAATGGATCTCTAGTTGCATAATATTCTAAGTTTTCTGTATATTTGTTGATAGCTTTTATGGAACCCACTAAATTTAATAATGTCGTTAAAATGGAATCAATTACAATAGAATGTATAGAATCTTTTTCCATTCTTGATTGAATACCAAGCCCTACAATACCACCTATTTTTGGGGCATCAAGAAGAATTGATTTTGCTTCATGTTCAATATCATCTTCTCCCAAGGTTCTTAAGCAAAAGTTTTCATTTGAAATATTATGATTTATTACCATCTCTGCCATCTCTTGTTTGTGATGTTCATGAATCATCTGTTTTGCAATATTTTCAAGATGAATTTTTAATTTATCAGCAGGTTTACCAAGCCAAAAGATTTCAACCTCATAAAACTCATCATCTGTTTTGAAAATTGTAATTAAACAATGCACTGGTAAAACAATATTTATCTCATGAAGAAGATCTTTAATATACTCTTTCCAGTCTTTTATAATATCTGAAGTGATAACCATCTTATCAAGAAGTTTTACTTCAAATTCTAAAATATCTTTATCAACTGCTATATTTTTCAACTTAGCACTTAAATTATTTAGACCTTCCATTATTCTATCAAATTCTTGAAAACTATCTTTAGAATTTACAATATCAATATTTTTAAAATCTTTTACGGTATTAATACTTTTTACCTTATCTCCAAAATTTTCTATAGAACGATTTACTTTTTTTAAAAAGTGAATAGAGATTGCAAATGCCATCATAAACATAATAGGTAAAATGATAAGTGAAAAAAGTAAATATTGTTTTTGTGTTTGTATAATCATATCGTTGAAGTCATATTCAACTTTAACTGCACCTAATATATCACCTTCTTGTACATTTGTATGACATACCATACACTCTTGTTTTGCTATAATTGGAGTAATGATTTTTGTTGTATTATTTATAGTTGTGAATAATTTTTCTTTTGTATCAAAAACCTCTTTCACATCTGTCGTAATTGGAGATTGTTTAATAACTCCAAAAAGCATCTCAACATTTTTTCCACGGTATATTTCGACATCATAAGAACTATTTTCAAAAGAGCTTTTTGTTTCACTGATAAATGCTTGTAGTTCTTCCCTACTCCATCCTTTTCGCATCACTTGATACATAGAATTAAATACTTGCTTTGAAAGTGATTCTGATATTTTTTGGTTTTCACTTACTGTTAAATTCGTATGAATATAAGATGAAAAGATATAAAATATAAAAAATAAACTAAATGTAGTGATTATCATTGAAAGACGAAAATAATTTTTTAATGTCTTAATACCCATTACTAAACCTACCTATAAATAAAAATTATGTAGCATAATAACTAACATTAGCTTTTTCAAAGATTATAACTAAAAGTAATCTGTGATTTATAAAGATTTAAATAAAATACCACCAACTAATAGTTATCATATTTTCCATTTTTAATATCATTTTTTAAACTATTAAGTTTTTTTTGTAATATATCTACTATCATTAACGCGGCATTGTTATCATCAGCTTCAGGAACATCCCAACCTGTTATTTTCATATTTGTTTTAAACAATAACTCTAACTGACCTTCAATCTCTTTTTGTCTACTCAAAACTTCTTTTTGAGTCATTGTTTTATCATCAATTATCACTTCACTAGCTTCTTCACTTAGCCAAACAAGAGCTTCTTCAACAGTTTCAAAATATTCCATTGAACCTAAACTAAACCAATTTGATATTTTAACACTATACTCTTGCCATGATTTATTTCCAACAAAAGCAATTTTCTCAAAATTTTTATTGTGTTTCAAACCTAATTTCAAATCATCCCAAGCTGCTTGCAAACTCCAGCCTTCAAATTTTGTTGCATCCACTAGCAATGATATTTTTGGTTCTTCAACACCTTGTAGTGCATTTTCTAACATTGGTGTAATTATTTCATAGTCTTCATGAGTTAAGCTACCAATAATATCCATTTTAATAAAAAAGTAGTCCTTAACTCTATTGAGTCCTATTGAAATTCCGTGTTTATAATTATTTGCCATTGTAAACTCCCTTTACATTTTATTATAGATACTATAACATAGAAAATATTATTTTTTCTTATTATATCTCTTTTTAATCACTTTTTATATATCATAATTAAGAAAATATATAAACAGGGGACACTATGTTTAATAAAATTCCTTATAAGATTACATTTATAATTCTTTATATCATTTCTGTTTCTTTTATTGTTTTAACTATTCATTATACTTTTAAACAATTTAGTAAAAATGATGTAAGCAATGTAGCAGTTGAAAACTTTCAAAATAAATATCAAGAAAAAAACATTTTTTTTAATGACTTTTTTGAACAATATATCAATACAATTCAAGCTTTACAAAGTAATACACATCTACTTCAATATATAAATAATCAATCAAATCAAAAAGAGATAGAATCACTTTTTTTAACAATTAAAAAATCTTTATCCAGTGCAATGCAAGTACGATACATAGCTAATAATGGTGATGAAAAAGTTAGGATTGAGGGAACTTCAATAAAACTTTTTAAAGACAAAGCTATCTCAAAAATTATACCTTTAAATCAACTACAAAATAAAAGTAATGAGAGTTATTTTAAAAAATTTATCACTTTAAATAAAAATCAACTAGGTATCTCTAAAATTAATCTTAACAGAGAAAATGGAAAATTGGAAAAAATAAAAAAACCAGTAGTTCGTTTAGGAGTTATTATGTTTGATAAACAAAATCAAAAAAAAGGTATCTTAGTCATCAATGTTTGTCTTAAATCATTTTTTAATCAATTAGATAAATCTACTTTATATCATATTCATATTATAGATGAAAAAGGAAGATTCATTAACCACAATAATCCTAACTATGGTATAACAACTGAATCATTCAATAACTACACAATATTTGAGCAATACAATAATAATAAAGCAAAAAAAATACTCAATAACAATACCTATAGTGATAATACAACATATTCAAATATCTTAACAAATTTTGACAATGGTCAAAAACTCAAATTAATTTTGGAATTAAAATTTGATGAATTAAGTCAAAAAAATATTGATGATTCAAATTTTATTATATTTTTTATCATATTAATATCAATTCTCTTATCTCCTATTGTTTTCTATTTTGCAAAACTTCCAGATGTTCTAAAATCAGAACTTGATGATAATGTAGAAAATGATAATAATTCAGGTTTTCCAAATAGAATCTCACTTGTAAAAGATTTAGAAAAAGACAAATTTCCAAACTCTTTAGTAATCTTAGTAAAAGTAAAAAATATGACAAAGATACAAAACCTTTATGGATATGAAGCATCTAAACAACTTGTTGAAGAACTTGTAGAATACTTAAAGTCCTATCAAGATAAAAACATCCAAGAGATTCATATGATAAGTTATGGAACTTTTAGTTTACAATATACTAATTTTAAAAAACAAGATATTAAACTTTTTTTAAATACTTTACTTAGCAAACTAGAAAAAAATCATTTTTGTACAGAAAATGATTTAGATATATTAGTTGATATTGCAATTAGCAGTAGCAGTATAACAACACCACATACAGGTATCACTAAGTTAAAAGAAGCTGAGATTGCACTAGATAATGGTGTTGAGAATAAAATTAATATCTCTATTTATTCAACACAATATATTCATAAACTTCAAAAAAATAAGGATAATATTGAACTAGGCAAAAAAATTAAATATGCTATAGAAAATGATACCATTGAAGTGCACTATCAACCTATTTTTAATAACTATACAGAAAAAATAGAAAAGTATGAAGCACTTATTAGATTAAAATATGAAGATAAATATATATTTCCAGATGAGTTCTTACCTATAGCAAAAGAACTTAATAAATATCAAACATTAACTTATATGGTTATAAATAAATCATTTAAATTTTTTCAAGACAAAGATTTTGAATTTTCTATTAATTTAAGTATATTAGATATTGAAAATGAAAATTTTATTGATTTTTTAATTGAAAGAATTCAATATTATGATGTAAGTAGTAAGCTTGTGTTAGAGATAGTTGAGTCAGAAAGCATTGAGAATTATGATAATTTTTATGCATTTATCAAAAGTGCTAAAAAAGTTGGTTGTAAAATAGCTATAGATGACTTTGGAAGTGGATATAGTAATTTTGAACATCTATTAAACTTAAGTGATTATGTTGATTATCTTAAAATTGATGGTTCTTTGGTTAAAAATATCACAACTGATAGCAAAATACAAATACTCATAGGAAGTCTAAAGTTTTTATGTGACAATTTAAGACTTAAAACAATAGCAGAATATGTGGAAGATACAAAAACGCTAGAATATATTAACTCTATTGGTATTGACTATGCACAAGGATATTTGATAGGAAAACCTTCTAAAGATTTAGTTTAGACTAACTAAGTTCATATACTTTTGGTAATTGAATAGTAACTTGTGCACCATTATATATAGTAGAATTATATTCATAACTTACATTTGTTATGGATATAGTGCCTTTCATACCATTCGTAATCATGCTATATGTCATATGTAAACCTAATCCTGTTCCTTGAGATTTATGCTTAGTTGTAAAATATGGTTCAAATACTTTAGTTAAATTTTCTTCAGATATTCCACCTCCATTATCTCTAAAAGTAATTTTTATATATTTGTCATTTTCTTGAACACTAGTAATAAATATAAATCTATTTTCATCTTTTAATTCTTTTAATGCATCTTTTGCATTGTTGAAAATATTAATAAAACACTGTTGAAGTTCATTTGGATAACCTAATATTGAGAGTTTATCTTGCAAATCTAATATTACTTTTATATTATTTGATTTAAGTGAAGCCTCTATAAGATGTATAGTACTTTTGATAACAGTAGTTAGATCAAAATCTTTCAAAAATCTTTCACCTTTTATAAAGTTTCTAAAATCATCTATTGTTTGTGATAGATATTGTACATTTTCATTAATTGTTTTGCATACAGTTGGTATAGTTTTCACATCTAAAAGTTCATACTCATATTGCATTTGAAGTCCTGTTGCACTTGTAGATATCACAGAGAGTGGCTGTCTCCATTGGTGAGCAATATTTCCTATCATCTCTCCCATTGATGCTAACTTTGATTGCTCAAAAAATAATCTCTCTTTATTTTTTTGTTCTGTAATATCTAATATGTATCCTATGAAACCTTTTATTTCACCATTTTCATATCGTAAAATTGTAGTGTAGTCTAAAACCCATTTTGTTTTTTTGTTTTTTGTAATAATTCTATATGGTTGATGTGCAAAGAAATCATTAGAAAATTTGGAACCTTCTAAAAGTTCCTGTCGTACTCTAAAAACATCATCTTTATGAATGCAAGAAAGGTAATTTGTACGTTTATCTAAAAATTCATCTTTTGTATATCCTAAAATATTTTTTACACTTAATGAAACATGTTCAAGACTCCAATTTTCATCATGCTTCCATCGAAAAAGAACTATTTCTCCTTTATCAAATAAAGATAATAAAACGTCTTGTTCTTGCTTTTGTTCTATAAGCTTTTTCTCATTTATTTTTATAAGGCTATGTTGCAATAATAATTTATATATAACATAAATAAGTATAATTAAAATAATCAAGGTTAAAATTATATTGTAATTTTTTTGTGCTTTTAAAGTATTCAAAATAGCTACATATTCATAAGAAGCTATCCATGCAACTACATTATTAGTAATAGTCTGTTTTATAGGATAAAAAGCAACTATATTTGCAGTCTTGCTGTTAGGTATATATAAAACAAACTTTTTATTTTTTTCTAAATTTATTTTAATATCATTTTTAAATTCTTTAATATTTTTACCATTTTGAACTATACACCTTTCATAAGTATGACTAGGAGTAATATGAAACATTAAATTTTCACTTTCTGCACTGGGATAATATTTTAAAATCATATCATCTCTTTCCCATGCCTTTGAATCAAAGACATGTTTATCTATTAAAAAATGTGAATGCAAATTACTTAAATTTACCAAATAATACTGTAATGTTTCACTAGAGAGGGAGATCTCAATAGCTCCTAAATACTTATTATTTTTATTAAATATGGGGTAAATATTTCTAAAACCATGAGCTGTTCTTCCATTTGAAAAACCTCTAACTATTGTCTTATGTTTATTAACATACTCGAAGTCTTGTCTAATACCAGCTAAATCATCTCCATATTTTGAGGGTTTATGCATTCTTAAAAAAGATACATTATTAGGAAGTACAAAATGGTACTGTAATATTCCATCTTTCTTGATATGCGAATATTTTTTTTCAAGTATTTTATAAAGTTTTTGTCTTAAATTTGAAAGTGCTTTTTTCTCTTGTGTCATTGAAACGGTATCAAGTATTTCAAGAACAGACTTTATATGAATAGTATCATTGAAAACATTATCGGTCAGTACTTTTTGATTATACATGAATATTTTATGATGTGTCTCAAGCTGTAATAACTTACTATTTAATATTAAATTGACTTTTTGATTATAGCTACTTTGATTTACAAAAAATATTATTGTAAACACACCAACAAAAGCAATTAAAATGTATAATAAAATAATACCGCGTTTCATTTATAACTTACCCTTTTATATATTATCAATCTAATTATATCAAAAATTAGATAAGTTGATAATTTTAATTACTACAATTCCCCTAACTTTTTATAAGACTCTTGATATTTAGCATAGATAAGATATTTATAGTTTGTATTAAATTCCACAAGGTTTTTAAATGATGGAGAAGAATCTAAAAACTCTACTAAATTTTTATATGTAAAGATTTGCATTAAAAATTTTCTTTCAACCACGGATTATTCAATCTTCTATCCCCCTCTATTGGTAAAAAAGGTTCGCTATCTTTAATAGCTTGAGCAAATAAGTCTGTTGCTTTTTTTCACACATATTACTTTAGTTTTTATAGAGTTTTACCCTTTCTATACCACAAGATGGGGATTTTGCTTTAAAAATAAATCCACTTAACTTCTCATCAAATGCTTGTAGTGCCAATTTTTTAGAAATATTACTTAACTCTTGTGTTACATCTTTTTGAACTTTATTTGAGATTACTCGTATCTCTCCATCTATATCAACAAGACGAATAGATTCTATAGGTGTACCAAAAACTATCTCTTCAGGATAATAAGGGATTAATTCAAAATATTTTGAAAGTTGATCAAACACAAACTCATATTTATACCCAGCCCCATCATAACGACATTAATTTCCCAATAAATAAGAAGATACCCCTAGTTTCACATTACACTCCAAATTGTCTTTATTAATAGTTATATTTTATCCTTTTAAATAATATCTATATATGCTTTTAATAAAATAAATTATAGCTAAAAGATTTGGACAATATTTTATTCTAAATATTTTTGAGAAAAGTAGAAAATTATTTACTGTAACAATAATAAATCTTCAGGTGTTTTTATAATAAAATCTGCACCATTTTGTTCTAACTCAGCTACTGTTCTAAACCCCCAAGATACTCCTACAGCGACCATATTTGCATTTTTTGCAGTTTTCATATCAGTTGGTGTATCTCCAACAAAATAAATATCTCGAGTATCTATTTGAAGTTTTTCTGCGATACCTAAAGCACCAGCAGGATGTGGTTTTTTCTCCAGCTCATTTTTTTGACCAGAGACAACAATGAAAGGGATGTCTCTTAGAAGTTTTTCTACATAAAGTTTCGTAAACTTATCTGGTTTATTTGATAAAATCGCAAGAGGTATGTTTTGAGATACAAGTTGTTCCAAAAGTATTTTTATACCCTCATAAGGTTTTGTATTAGTATGTAGTGTTTGTTCATAAAATTTTATAAATAACACCAAAGCATCATCAAGACAATTTTGCGATATATATTTTGGCATTGCATTTTCTATCAATACTTTTGCACCATCTCCAACAAAATATCTATATTGTTCAATAGAATGAGTAGGACAATTAAGTTGCCGTAAAACTTTATTAGCATTAATTGCAATATCTTCAAGAGAATCTATAAGTGTACCATCGAGATCAAATATCACTGCTTTTTTCATGAGAAATCTCCTTTATAAGTTATATTGAAATTGTAACTTTATTCTAAGAAGTTTGTCAATGTCAAAAATGTTATCAAACTATGTAATTTGATTTTAAACATTCACACTTAAAGGGCAACATTTAAAAGTATAAGGTCACATAGTTATTTAGGAAATTTATCTCCTTGTAGATTTGAAGAAGTTAATAATATGTTAAAAATAGAAATGGTTGCTTAGAATTATAAAATAAAGTGTCTGAATTTAAGTTACCACTCCAGTATTTAATTCTTCAATAGTAAAAGTATCTTTAGATTGTTCTACAAAAGAAGAAAAAGTTTCATTTTTTACCATAACATCTTTATTGAGAAAAAAATTTGAAACAACATAATAGAGGATTATTATAACCAATATTATAATTAACAAAATAAACGTATCTTCAAAAAATCTTTTTGTACTACCTTTCATAATAAATCTTTATTGTGAAAATTCTTGAAACTCTAGCTTAGCTTCATTTAAAAGCTTTTGTGCTACTTCCAACTCTTTTAATCCAGATTTATATACCTCTACACTGTTACTTAATGTTATCTCTGGATCAACTAACTTTTCAAGTAATTTTTGTGCCTCTTGAATTTTATGTTCAAACGAAACTTTCTCTTGATTCTCACTCATATTTACCCTCCAACATTTGTATTATTTTATCTTCAAATTTCTCTACTTCTACCAAAAATGCATCATGTCCATAATCACTTTGAATCATATCATAGGTACATTTATCACCATTTCCAATATCATCCATAATAGTTTTTATCTCTTCCATCTCAGCTGGAAAAAATAGCATATCTCCACTAAAAGAGATTAAGTGAAGTTTACATTGTATTTTTTTTAATACATCTTCTAGCTTATCACTATTTCTTGCCGCATCAAAGATATTAATTGTTTTTACAATATAAAGATAACTTAATGGATCAAAGTTATGTGGAAAATTATAACCATTATATTCTAAATATCTCTCAACTTCAAATCTACCAAATAATTCATATAATCCATCTTGTGCTACATACTTTCGCCCGAACTTCTCATTCATGGAACCCGTTGCTAAATAGGAGATATGCCCAGCCATTCTTCCTACTGCTAAACCCTTAAGACCATTTTCTTTTATATCTTTTGAATCATAATAACCATCTTTAAAATCAGGATCATTTTTAATAGCTTCCATTGCTACTTTATTAAAAGCTATAGCCCATGATCTCGTATATGCTGTAGTTGCTAAAGGGATAATAACATCAGCAAAATCAGGATATTCTATAGCATAACACAATGCTTGCATACCACCCATGCTTCCACCAACAATAGCTTTTACATGGAATATTCCAAGCTTATCCCAAAGTGATTTCTGAGCTTTTACAATATCACTAATAGTTAAAACTGGAAATTTAAATCTATATGGTATTCCATTTTTATCTAAACTCATAGGTCCAGTTGAACCAAAACAAGAACCAATATTATTTGTAGCAATTACAAAATATTTTTTTGTATCAATAGCTTTCTCATCACCGATTAAATTATCCCAGTAGCCTGGCTTTCTATCATCCTCATAAAAACCAGCAGCATGATGCGAACCTGTTAGGGCATGGGTAATAATAATAATATTTGATTTATCTGCATTTAATTCACCATAAGTTTCATACATTATCTCGTATGATTCCAATAATCGTCCACTTTCTAAATACAGTGGTTTATTAAATACAGCTTTGTTTGTTACAATTTTCAACTATACCCTTATTGCTTGTTCTAAATCTGCAATTAAATCATCAACATTTTCTAAGCCAATACTTAGTCTAATTAGACCTTCACTTATTCCAGCTTTTGCTAACTCGTCTTTTTTAAGTTGTTGATGTGTAGTAGATGCAGAATGATTTATAATAGATTTACTATCACCAATATTAGCAACTATAGAAAATAAACTTACTTTATCTAAAATAACTTTTGCAGTTTCTATATTTTCAACTTCAAAACTCACTAGTCCACTAGCACCTTTTTGTAAATATTTTATAGCATTATCATAACTTTTATCGTTTTCAAGTAATGGATAATTTACTTTTTTAACTAAAGGATGTGTTTGTAAAAATTTAGCAACTTTTAGTGCTGAATCACTATGTTGTTTTATTCTTAAAAAGAGTGTTTCTAAGCCTTGTATAAATAACCAAGCATTAAATGGACTTAGTACAGCCCCTGTATCTCTTAATAATATCATTCTTGCTCTAAACGTAAAAAGCATTCCACTAGCAGGACAATCAGAAAACACTAAACCATGATAACTAACTTCTGGTTCGTTAAAATAGTTGTATCTATCATTTTCTTTTATTTTTTCTACCAAATTCTTTCTTTCTACAATCAAACCACCTATTGCTGTTCCCTGTCCTGTAGTGTATTTACTAGCACTATGAACAACAACATCAACGCCTAATAATAATGGTTGAGATAGAAATGGAGTTGCAACTGTATTGTCAACTATTGTCAAAATATTATGTTTATTTGCTATACTTATTATTTCATCAAAGTTTGGCACATCAATACTTGGATTGGAGATAGTTTCAAAGAAAATACATTTACTTTTATCATCTACTAAAGCTTCTATATCAGAAGGAGATTTCACATCAAAAAATCTAGCTTCAATACCAAGTTTTTTTAATGTTTGAGTAAATAGTGTAATAGTTCCACCATATAATTGATTTGATACAACTATGTTATCTCCAGCTTCTGCTATATTTAAAATAGAGTAAAAAATTGCACTCATACCACTAGATACAGCTAAAGCCGCACTACCACCTTCAACTTCTGCAAATCTTTTTTCTAGAACTGCACTAGTAGGATTCCCTACTCGTGTATAAACATTATCTGTACCTTGCTCTAGGTTGAAACTACTAGCTGCAAAATCAGAAGTACCAAAATCATAAGCTGTACTCATATAAATAGGTACTGACATAGTACCTTGTGAATCTTTTTCGTATCCTGCATGTAAAGCAATAGTTTCTGGTTGCATAATATCTCTCTTTTATAAATTATTTGGCTATTTTATCTAAATTACAATTTAGGTAGAATTAAATTATATAAACACTTTTAAGCTCTTTGATTAGGTCTTCAACATTGTTATTTATATAATATCCACTATCAAGTTCTACATCACCCAACTTAGATTTAATTGTGAGTGTTACTTCTCTTTTTCCCTGATTTTTAGAAATTATTTCAAATAAATCATATAAAATTTTATCATCATTAGAAAACTCAACAGCAACATTTAAAGGTGGAAGTACTTTTTCTACTTTTTTCCCTTTTTTTAGTTTTTCTGTTTTTGCTTCTTTAAGGGACTCTATTTTTTTAAGACTAAATTTTGTCCCAAAATCATCTATTTTTACCCCAACTTTAAAAGCAATTGGTTTAGTAAGATCAAAATCTTCACGAAGTTCCTTGATTCTGTCCTCAAAAAGCATCAACTCATGATTTCCGTGAAGATCCATAATAGTAGCTATCCCAAATTTATTTCCTTTTTTGGAAACTTTTTCAACTATACTTTCTATTTGTCCGATAATAAGTGTTTCACTTCCATCCGATAAGGTATCAACTTCACTACTTAAAGTGTAGTTTATCGCATCAAGTGTTTCCCTATATTTATCCAAAGGATGTCCAGATACATAAAATCCTAAACTCCCTTTTTCAAACTCTAAAATCTCTTTATCGTCATATTCGGGCATATCATTAATAGATATACTGACTGTTGTCATATCTTCATCATCACCAAACAAACTTCCAACAGCTTGTTTTTTTGCTTGTGCTGCTTTACCTGCTGCTTCAACTATATCTTCAACTTGCAANAACATNGCTTTTCTCGAATATGAAAAGCAATCAAATGCACCTGATTTAATAAGTGTTTCAATTACCCTTTTATTTACTTTAGAACTGTCTATTCGACTTACAAAATCACTTAAATCTTTAAAGCCACCCTCTTCTCGTGAATGTAAAATTGATTTTATAGCAACATCTCCAGCACCTTTTAAAGCACCCATACCAAACATAACAACTTCTTTGTCCTCTATTACGTTTGCACTAAAAACTAAAAAAGAGTGATTTATATCAGGAGGTACTAGTTCAAAGCCCATTCTTTTTACTTCATCAACATATTTTACAACTTTATCCGTATTATCTTTTTCACTTGTCAAAAGTGCCGCCATAAATTCTGTAGGGTAATAACATTTTAGATATGATGTATAAAAAGTTACCATCGCATATGCTGCTGAGTGTGATTTATTAAATCCATATCCTGCAAACTTTACAATCAAATCAAACAGCTCTTCACAATGTTGACGATTATACCCTTTTTTTACCCCACCATCTGCAAACTCTACCTTAAGTCGATCCATCTCCTCTTTGATCTTTTTCCCCATAGCACGACGAACTAAATCCGCACCACCTAAAGAAAATCCACCAATAACTTGAACTATCTGCATAACCTGTTCTTGGTAAACAATAACTCCATAAGTTGGTTTTAGTATTGGCTCTAAAGGTTCAGTAAACTCATCATAAAAATAATTTATTTCAGCACGTCCATGTTTTCTATCAATAAAATCATCAAGCATCCCAGACTCCATAGGACCCGGTCGATATAATGCCAAAACAGCAATAATATCCTCAAAATTTGAAGGCTTTAGCCGTTTACAAAGATCTTGCATACCTGAAGATTCTATCTGAAATAAACCTATTGTATTTCCTGTACAAATAAGATCATAAATATCTTTATTATTAACATCTTCTGTAATAAAATTTATTCTTTTTCCATGACGATGTTCTATAAGTTGTAAAGCACCTTCAATAACAGTAAGCGTTTTTAGTCCAAGAAAGTCAAATTTAATTAAATCTACATCTTCTACATATTTACCATTGTATTGAGTTGCTAGTGTATCTAGTCCTGATGGCTTAAAAAGTGGTGTTTTTTTCCATAAAGCTTCATTAGAGATAACTACACCAGCTGCGTGAGTTCCAGCATTTCTATTTAATCCCTCTAAAGCCAGTGCATATTCCCATACTCGTGCTGCTTTAGGATCCATTTCACAAAGTTCTTTAATCTTTGGTTCTTTTTCCCAACTATCTTTTAGATTTATCCCTAACTCATCAGGAATAAGTTTTGCCATTGCATCAGCTTGAGAGTATGGCATATCAAGAACTCTAGCAACGTCTCGTATTACCCCTTTGGCTAGTAGCTTCCCAAAAGTGATAATTTGTGCCACATTTGCTCGTCCATATTTTTCAACAACATAGTCTATAACTTCTTGTCGTCTTGCTTGACAAAAATCCATATCAATATCTGGCATTGAGATTCTCTCTGGATTCAAAAATCTCTCAAAAAGAAGTCCATAAGGGATTGGATCTATATCTGTAATTTTTAATGAAAATGCCACCAAACTTCCAGCCGCACTTCCTCTTCCTGGTCCTACAGGAACGCCAATAGATTTACCATATTCAACAAAATCCCAAACAATAAGCATATAACCAGGAAACTTCATATTATTAATAATATCTATCTCTACTTGTAATCTATCTTTGTATTCTTGATGCCGTGTTGGTTCTACTATTTTAAGTCTCTCTTCTAATCCTCTCCAACACTCATCCACAAACAATATTTTATCATTTTCTAAACTATATTCTAATTCTGGCTCAGGAAGGGATAATCCATTTAATTTTGCCTTTTCCCTTGTAAATTTAAAGTTTGGAGGTGTTGGATCTCCTAGTTTTATCTCTAAATTACATTTATCAGCTATCTCTTGTGTATTTGCAATAGCTTCAGGCATATCAGCATACAATCTAGCTATCTCCTGTGGAGATTTTACATAAAATTCATGAACACTATGACGCATACGATTTGGGTCATCATAAAGTTTATTCATAGCTATACACATAAAAGCTTCATGTGCTTGTGCATCTTTTGGATTTGTATAGTGAGTATCATTTGTAGCTACAATTTTAATACCAGTTTCAAGGCTCAATTTTATTATTTGTTTATCAATAAAATGTTGATCAACGATACCATGTCTCATAATCTCAAGGTAAAAATCTTCCCCAAATATCTCTTTATATTCTAAAGCTATTCGCTTAGCTTCATCATAGCCTTTTGCTCCATTTTTTACATTTCTTTCATTGTGTAAATTTAAGTGCCAATTTATTTCACCTTGCAAACAAGCAGCTGTACACACTAAACCTTCACAATTTTCCCTTAAAAGTTTTTTATTTATTCTAGGATAGTAGTAAAATCCGTGCATATAAGCTTGTGAAGATAAAAACATAAGATTTTTATATCCTACATCATTTTTAGCATAAAGACATAGATGAAACCTCTGTTTAGTAGATTTATCGCCTATCTCTTCTTGATTATGAAGATATGCTTCCATCCCAATAATTGGTTTAATACCTTCTTTTTTCATTGTATTATAAAAATCAATTGTTCCAAACATATTACCATGATCAGTCATGGCAACACTTGTCATACCTAACTCTTTTACTTTTGTAGCTAGTGCTTTAATTTTGTTAGCACCATCAAGCATTGAGTATTCGGTGTGTAAATGTAGATGTGTAAATTGTTGAGTTTCATTATTTGACATAATAGAAGTTTATCTTATCTTTGATATATAAATGATTAAAAATTTCAATTTTTATTAATTATATTTTTATATTTATTCACCTTTAAGTATTTGCATAAAGTGATTAATGACATGACCATCTAAATGATCTGACATCTCTTTTTTCATAACAATAATAGTATCAAATGTACTTATTGAATCTTTATATGTTCGTTTAGTAGTAAGTGCGTCAAAAACATCGCACACTCCAATAATTTTTGCAAATATATTTATATCTTTATTAAATAGTTTATCAGGATATCCTGTTCCATCTATTTTTTCGTGATGATTACGAATTCCTGCTAATATACTTTTGTTAGTAATGCCAAGTTTTTTTGCTAGTAACCATCCATAAAATGGATGATTTTGTACCTCTCTAAACTCTTGTTCTGTTAATTTTCCATTTTTGTTAATTATTTCTGGATCTATTTTAGTTTTACCTAAATCATGTAATAAAGCAGAAATACCAAGTTCTTCTAAAAGTTTTTTCTCCATCCCCATATGTTTTCCAACACATAAAGCATAAATACTTACATTCAACGAGTGTGTATAAGTATAATAATCACTTGAAAGAATTGATACAAATGAGGAAGCAATAAAATCATCTTCCATTATTGTATCCACCATATTTGTTACAATTACTTTTGCATTTTTTACATTTTCCATTGATTCTGGATTTTCAAATAAATTGTTTATATTTTCACTTATATCTTTATAAAAAGATTCCATATTTTTAGGTATAATTTTTTGTTCAATATAGTTTTTATGATAATCTTCATACACTACTTTATTCTTGTTATGAATATATAAAGAAGTACAAGCAAGAAGATTTTCAACATCATTTTTTGATAAATCGACACCATTTTTATATACTAAGAAAAATTCTTTATTTATGGGATTTTTTTTATATAAATTAAATAAAAGATTATTATTAAATTCTATAATTATTTTATCTATTGGTGAGTATTGACTAACATAATCCATTTTACTATATCCTCTCATTTATTCTAAAATAATAGCATAAACAAGTACCATAAAAGTATCATAAAGACTTATAATACGTTAAAATAAAAAAAGCTAGCAACGAATTGCTAGCTTTTTATAAATCAAATAGATTTAGTTACTATACAAATGAAATATAAGCCATTTGAGTAGCATCACCACGTCTAATTCTAGTTTTAACAATTGATGTATATCCACCATTTCTATCAGTATATTTAGGTGCTAATTCTGTTACAAGTTTATTTGTAGCAGTTTTACTTTGTAATGAAGCAAAAACTAATCTATGTGAATTTAAATCACCTGATGCAGCTTTTGTCACTAATTTTTCCATATATCTTTTTAACTCTTTAGCTTTTGGTAAAGTAGTTTCAATTCTTTCTCTTTCAATCATACAAATAGCAAGATTTGCTAATAATGCTTTTCTATGAGAAGATGTACGACTTAGCTTTCTATATCCATGCTTATGTCTCATTATTTATCCCTTTATTTTATTAAGCTTTTATTTGCTCTAATTTTTTTCTTAAAGCTGATGCTGTATCTTCAGGAAGGCTACTATCTATTGGATAACCTATCTCAGCAAACTTATCAGAAATCTCTTCTAAAGATTTTTTTCCTAAGTTTTTAATACTTTTTACTTCAACTTCACTCATAAGTGCTAAATCACCTACATATTTAATTCCAGCTCTATCTAGTGAATTAAAACTTCTAGCACTTAAATTTAAATCATCAATTTTTACAATTAAGTCTTTTAAATCTATTAAACTTTCAGTTACATTTGATTCCACTAGTTTTACTTCAGCTAAGTCAAATACTTTATTAAATACTGACATTTGAGAATACATTGTACTTACAGCTTCTTTAAATGCATCAATAGGAGAAATTTGCCCATCTGTTTCAACTGTAAATACAGTTTTTTCATAGTTAGGATTATCTTCTACTAATATCTTTTCTATATCATATGTTACTTTTTTTACAGGTGTAAAGAAAGCATCAACTGGAATATAATCTGCTGGAACTAAATCTCTTAAATCTTCACTTGGTACATATCCAATACCTTTTTGTATAATAACAGAAAAGTTTAATGTACAGTCGCTATTAATAGTTGCAAGATGATGATCTTTATTTATAACTTCAATATCGTCATTTTCTAAATTTGAAGCTTTTATCTCTTGTGCATTACTAAATGAATATTCTACTTCAATTTGCTCTTGGTCACTTTTAATTTTAAATCTTAACTCTTTTAAGTTAATAATAAAAATTGCAATATCCTCAAGCATACCTCGAATAGAGTCAAATTCATGTTTTGCACCTTCAATTTTAACAGCAATTGGAGAATATCCAACTGAGCTACTCATTAAAAGTCTTCTTAATGGATGTGCTAAAGTTATTGCATACCCACTCTCAAAAGGAAAAGCACTAATTTTAGCACTAGTTTCAGTAATTTGTTCTATCTCTACCTCTGTTGGTAAAAATGGAGCATCTACAAATTTTTTCATATATTTTCCTTTAAATTTTTTATTATTTAGAATATAACTCTACTATTAGTCTTTCTTCAACTGGAATAACAACTTCTTCTCTTGTTGGTATTCTTGTAAAAATTCCAAAAACTTTGTCTTTATCTACATCAACCCATTCAACCATTCCTGTTTGATTTGTTAATTCTAAAGATCTAACGATTTGTGCGTTAACTTTTGATTTTTCTTTTACTTCAATTTTTTGACCAACTTTTACAATAAAAGATGGAATATCAACTTTTTTACCATCTACTAAAATATGTCCATGTGTTACAAATTGTCTAGCATTTGCTCTTGTTGTAGCAAATCCCATTCTGTAAACAACATTATCAAGTCTTGTTTCGATTAAGGTAATAAGGTTAGCCCCTGTATTACCTTCTAATCTCGCAGCTTCTTTAAAGTATTTTCTGAATTGTTTTTCAGATACACCATAAATAATCTTTGCTTTTTGTTTTTCTTGAAGTTGCATACCATATTCTGATAATTTTGTTCTTCTTTGTCCATGTTGTCCAGGAGCAAAAGGTCTTTTTTCTAAAGCAGATTTACCGTTTAGTCTTCTTTCACCTTTAAGTCCAAGGTCAGCATTAAGTC
>JGI24724J26744_10000586_pt1 | contig 26142 bp, 23 predicted proteins | sample Cruoilmetagenom7_FD_26744 | JGI IMG/M metagenome (IMG submission 26744) | reverse complement strand
GTGAATCAAACGAATATTGAACAAGGTATAAAAATCTGATGTGAAAAATAACAATCCAGAAAATAAGGTTTGGATTGCAAAAAAACAGCGGTGTAATTAGCACCGCCGCCTATTCTTTGTGTTTACTCTTTACGGGTCACAGTCCACCCAGAAATTAAATGGACCAAAAGTCTGGTTGTTAGGAGATTGAATGTTAACTTTTAGCCAGTAATCGATTGAACCCAAATGGCCAAATTCCCAGGTGGTATCAAGCACTTTTGTACCAGCCGCGTCAAACACCATCGTTTTTGTAGAGCCAGCGCCGCTGGTGCTGCGTTCGGTGTTGTACGTCACAGACCCCGGCCCGTTGGCTGTGATATGGATTTGTACGGGGTGCACATACGGTGGATTACAATCCACACCGTCCAGATTGGTCAGGTTAGTAGAAACGCTGGTCACAGCAAAAGAAGCTGGTGGCGGCGGTGCGGCTCCTGGCACCGTGATCTTGACCCAATAGCGGCCCATACCTTCCCCGTTTGCAGCAAAGAGCTGCCAGGCGCCAGTGTAATCACCGGGATCATTGGGGGCTTCCAAGTCCAATTTAAATGTAACCTGTTCATTGGGCTTAACAAGCGACTGCACAGCAAGGGAAGAGGCGCCATCCATGCGGTCACCTTCAACAAACTTGAAGTAATAGGAAGTAGTCCAGTCACAATCTCCCGCGTTTCGCAGTGTCCATGTTTTTTCAAATGAAACACCCGGGGCAAATTCAGTCCCATCTGAAATTGTCTCGCTCACAATACGGCTGCGATGGCAGGGCGTTTCGTCCACTTCTTCCTCGCTTTCCGAATCATCCTGTTCATCAACAGGTTCAACAGATGCAACCGTGTTGTCCTGTTTGCTGGAAAGAGCTTCCTGGGTTAGCTGCAGGGACTGCTGGGTCATCTGCAGGTTAATAGCTTCATTCTGGTCGCAACCCCCATCAAACGATATACCGCAGGCCAGAACAAACACCAGCATCAAAGCATAACTTACTATTATATAAATTAATTTTCTCTCGTGCTTATTTTCCTCCAGATGATTTCAATAACTGTATCATAATATCTTTTACATTCAAGCCACAATTGCACATTTTAATAATTTCATAAAAGATATTTTCAAATTGAGCCGCCTTCTAAAATTGATTTTCGCGCGCAATCCCTATTGTAACAACGGGCTTGTGATCCAACCACTCCTTGATCAGCAGGTTTCCATAAAACGACCCTGATATGGTTAAATTTCTTTATTAACGGTTTTCATTTTCTGATTTGATATAATTTTCACCCTTCGTTCATCATCGTGAATTGAATTTTTTAAAGAATAGATCAGGAGGAAGAATGATCTCAGACAAACTCGTTCATAGAACAGAAGAGTACCTGAACAAGCTCTGCATAAAGATTTCCAACCGACGAGTGGGCAGCCAGGGAAACCGCGATGCCACAACTTTCTTCAAAGAGCGCATTGAGGGTTTTGGTTTCCAGACTGAGACGCAGCCGTTCAACTGCATCGATATGCGGCAGGGAGGCATTCAACTCACAGCAAACAAGCACGAATTTAAGGCCTTTATCAGCCCTTACACACTAAGCTGCAACTGCACCGCAGAGCTGGTGAGTGCCTCAACAGTTAATGAGCTGGAATCCATTACAGCGAAAGGAAAGATCATCCTCCTGNATGNTGAAATCACCAAAGAACAGCTCATGCCTAANAATTTTGTCTTCTACAATCCCGAAGAACACCAGCACATTTACAGGCTGCTGGAAAAAAAGCAGCCCGCCGCTGTGATCACAGCAACGAGCAAGAATCCGGATGCGGCCGGTGCCATTTATCCTTTCCCGATGATAGAAGACGGTGATTTTGATATCCCATCCGCTTACATGACAGAAAAAGAGGGTGAAAAATTACTGGCTCTTTCGGGTAAAAAAGTTACACTAAAAATGGACGCTGAACGGATCCCATCAAAAAGCGAAAATATCATTGCCCGCAAAGGCGCTCATAACAAAAAGAAAATCGTTTTTTGCGCACATATTGATGCTAAACCAGGTACTCCCGGCGCGCTGGATAACGCGAGCGGAGTCTCGATCCTGCTGCTATTGGCTGAATTTCTGGCGGATTATGATGGTGAGCTTGGCGTAGAAATTGTTGCCTTGAACGGCGAAGAATATTACAACGCTCCCGGACAGATCGAATACCTGAATCACTATAATGGGGATTTCCAATCAATTCTAATTGCGGTCAACATGGATGATATCGGATATTACAAAGACCGCACAGCCTATTCACTTTACGGTGTTCCTGATGGTATGGCGCAAACTATTCACGGAGTGTACAGTGGAAGAAAAGGATTCNTTGAAGGACCACAATGGTATCAAAGTGACCACGGGATATTCATAGCAAACGGAATCCCAGCAATGGCGATTACCGAAGAAAGTTTCATGGAACTGCTCGCGGAGATCACCCACACCGAAAAGGACACACCTGAAATTGTCAACCCATTAAAATTGATCGAAAATGCGGAAGCACTCACTGATATTGTGCATGCACTGAATCAAGATATTGCCTGAGATAAATGAAATTGATCTTTGATGTACCAGTCATGGACCCGGTCAAAATCAATGCCACATCAGATGAAACATTTTACCTGGGCAGTTCAGGGGGCATCTTAATAATTCCACCACATCAATACGCATACTATCCCAGACTGGATGTTGTCTTTCCTGCGTGGATATTTATTTTTGATTCTTCAAAGGAGACCATTTTCCGCTCAACCACGGGCTGAAATCCCAATCGGCGAGCAGCCGGCATAGCTCACGGCGTGAGGAGAGGTTGAATTTGCGCAGGATATGGCGGACATGGGTCTTGACCGTTTCCGGCGAGACCACCAACCTGGCGGCGATCTGGCGTCCGGTCAGGCCGACACACACAAGAGCAGCCACCTGCTTTTCACGGGGGGAGAGCGCGTCCCAGCTGCGATGGGCACGGTCCTTCAGGCGGCGATTCTTGACCGCCTGGTTCAGCAGGATCAGGATCATCTCATCCGGCTGATACCCCTCACGCGCAGACAGATCCCGCACCGAACGCAGCAGATCATCATCCGCTACACCAGATACTTGGATCGTGTTCGCACGCTCAACTACTGCCTGAAGCTGCTGCCAGAGTGTCATACAATCATTATATAGAATNTNTGTTCTATTGTCAAGCGCTGAAAAAATCAATCTCGCAGGCGATCCTNAAAGGGAAATATTTATAAAAACGTGATCCGGCGAAAGNGTTTCACTAACATTGCATGCGGATCAGCAGAACATGACTGGTGATTAAAACCCAATCGACAGCTGCTATTTTACATTCACTACATTTTGAATATGCGGAAAGAACTGGCGCAGAGTGCCCTCTACCCATCCTTTCAATGTGGAAGTCTGCAGCGCGCATTGCTCGCAGGCACCACCCATTCTCACTTTCAGCGTATCTCCGTCAAGGGAAACAAACTCCACCCGACCACCGTGGTAATGGGCTATATACGCGTCCAATTCATCAACCAATCCCCGCACTTTTTCTTCGATTGTGTAATCGTGGCCGTGATTGAAATTCTCTAAATTCATTTATTCCACCAATAGTATTATATTTATTTTACCCGACGATCATCCACTGCCAAACGGTTGACCTGCTTTATGAAATCAGGCGCATTCAATTTTCGCTCCACGATGCTTGAAATATAACTATCCATCAGCACGGTCATTTCTGCCTGTACCGCAGGTGGCACAGACACATCATTGATATCCGGAAACGCGCTGCGTTGAAAGTGGCGCAGGAAGCGAAGTGTATTCAGAGACACTTTACGCGTATGGTTGTGTAATTTTCCGCAATCAGGACATAACACACCGCCCTGCGCAGTAGAAAAATATTGATCCTGAGCTGTGATCTTCTTTCCGCAGTCCACACAATCCGTCAGATCCGGACGAAACCCGGCCTGATCCAACAAACGCAGTTCAAAGAAACGAAGGACAACAAACGCTTCCCCGCCTTCGTTGATACGATTGAGCGTGTTCACGAGCAGGCGGAAAACAGCAGGGGCCGGATCTTCCTCAATGGATAATCGGTCTGCTAATTCCATCACGTACGCCGATTGTCCCGTTTTTACAAGGGAGTCCCGGATCGCGAGGTTATTGTGAATCGTGTCCGCCTGAGTAATGATCCAAAAGGTTTTTCCCCGCGCAAGCACAACCTTCGAATGCATAAACGGTTCCAGGTAAGCTGCTTTTCGAGAGCGGATCTTCCTGACTCCCTTTGCCAAAGCCCTGATCTTACCTCCTTCGAGCGAGAAAAGGTTAACCAGGCGGTCCGCTTCACCAAAATCCTTGTGTGAAATAATAACTGCTTCTACTGTCTTCAGGCGTTCAGAAGGCTTCATTAATTTATATTCAGGCTTTACTTAAGACTATCCGCGCCAAATGCGCCCGGCAGCAGATCTGATAGTTTTCTCTCCGCGGTGATCTTTCCGTTTTCATCCGCCATAATGACAAGCATTTCTGGGCTGAACTCAGCCATCACCTGCCGGCATGACCCACAGGGCGTACCACCATCCTTTGTTACAACAGCAATGGCCTGAAATTTCTTTTCTCCATTTGACACAGCCTTGAAAATAGCGGTACGTTCCGCGCAAACAGTAACCGGGAAAGCCGCGTTCTCGATATTAACACCATCATAGATACGGCCGGAATCGGTCAGCACTGCCGCACCCACTTTATAATTTGAATAGGGCGTATACGCCCATTTTCGCACCTGGCCAGCAATCCTTACAAGATCAATCTTCTGCTCCTGCTCCAGTTTATTCATTTCTGATCCTCTTCCTGTTTAGGTTTCATCTCTTTGGCGGGAACTCCTACGACAACCGAGCCATCTGGAACATCGTGGGTTACCACAGAGCCCGCTCCTGTTTTTGCTCCTTTGCCGATCTTCACCGGTGCCACGAGCATGGTGTCGCTGCCAATGAAAGCATCCTCACCAATCTCGGTTTTACGCTTTCCTTCACCATCAAAATTACAGGTGACCGTGCCAGCACCAATGTTGGCATTGCGCCCAATATGGGCGTCCCCAATATACGAGAAGTGTCCCATTTTAACGCCTGGAGCAAGATAGGAGTTTTTGATCTCGCCAAAATTACCCATATGCACGTGGTCATCAAGATGCGCGCCGCGGCGCAAATGGCCAAAGGGGCCCATATCCACATCGTTCTCTACCCTGGCACTCTCAAGCATGGCAAAGAGCAGCTTACAGCGGTCGCCAACTGTCGTGTCCTCCAGGATCACCGAAGGGCCTAAATTACATTCCTCTCCAACAGTAGTCGCGCCACGCAGGTACACCCCGGGGTACAGAATAGTATCTCTGCCCAGCGTTACGGTGTCATCGATGAACACCTTATCCGGGTCGATCATGGTCACGCCTGCCAGCATCCATTTGTTATTAATGCGCTGCTGAATGACTTTGGTCGCCTCCGCTAAATGCACACGGTTGTTGATGCCAATGGATTCCTGATGATCTTTGATCTCGATCGAGCCGACCGCCTGTCCGCTTTTTGCCGCGATCTCAACCAGGTCAGTCAGGTAATATTCACCCACTTCCGATTTTTCAACCTGATCGAGTGCATCCCAGAGCCATTCCGCGTCAAAGCAATAGGGATTAGAATTCAACTCAGTAATCTTCTTTTGTTCAGGCGAGGCAGCTTTTTCCTCGACAATGCCAACAATGCGCCCTTTTCCGTCACGAATGATACGCCCAAATCCGCGCGGTATATCAGAGACAACCGTGGAGAGAGTGAGCTTACTGCCGCTCTCCTGATGCGTTTTCACCAGCAGGGCATACGTTTCCGCAGTGATAAGAGGAAAATCGGAATTGGCAACCAACACAATGTCTGATTTTCCGCGCAGGACCTCGCGCGCACATTGAACGGCATGAGCTGTGCCCAACTGCGGTTCCTGAACCACGTAGCGAGCTTTGCCGCCAAGCGTTTCCATCACAAGATCCGCACAGTTACCCACAACTACAAGGGGAGGATCAGCGCAGATATCCCGCACCGCGTCAAAGATATATTCAACCATGGGTTTGCCAAGCAGGGGGTGAAGAACTTTTGGAATGCTCGATTTCATGCGTGTGCCCATCCCCGCTGCGAGTATCACAACATCTGTTTTTGGTTTTTTATTATTCATCGAGTTTCATCCGCCTTTTTATCAGGTTTGAGACAAGATTATTATTTTTGAAGTAACTATCAGGATTAGGAATTATAAACGAAGATTATTAACACAAATTTGCCCGTGATTGCACTTTACAGATTCAGCCAGGGACTGCCAGAGGGGATTGCGGTATGCCAAAGCAGTTATCGTAATAAATCCTCAGTGTATACTGAAAGTATACGGATTATTTACAAACAATGGAGGAATCTTGAAACTATACACAATCGGGTTTTCCGGGAAAACGGCCCTACAATTCTTTGAGATTCTAAAGAAGAACAAGATTGATTGTTTGTGTGATATCCGTATTTATCCTTCCAGTGATGACGCGAGGTTTTGCAGCCAGGACAATCTGCCATATTTCCTTGAAGAAATTGCTAATTGCGAATACAAATATTGCCCAGAATTAGCCCCCACTGAAAAAATGCTCGACGATTATCATCTTAAGCCTGATTGGGAAAAATACGTTAAACTTTTCACACAACTGATGAAAAAGCGGAAAATCCCCTCTTCGCTTGATAGAAAATTCTTTGAGGTGAGAAATTGCTGCCTTTTATGCTTTGAACCCACACCAGAATTTTGCCACCGCAGATTGGTGGCGGAACGGATGCAGAAACACTGGAAGGATGTGGAAATAATTCATTTATAATGTTGTTTTACATATTATCAGGTGCTTACTGATAAAACACTCGGACAGCAAAAACATGGAGGATTTACATCTATGGAAATAGCCTATATAGCAATAGCAATTGCTGCTTATGCATTAATTCTAGTTTTTCTGTATATCGCACGAGTAAAAGGCAAGCAGCCATCGAAACCTTCCACTCTCACAACGATCTCGCTGTCGCTGGTTTTGGTCGGATTCATCTTCGGCAACGGGAATAGCTGGTATGGTTATTCTATTATGGGGGCGGGAGTAATTCTTGCACTTGTTATTCTGGCAAGAAGCTTACAAAGATAAACCGAACACCAAATCATAGGCTGGGGCGCTCGGGGTCGAACCAAGATCCACGGCTTCAAAGGCCGGTGTGCTGCCATTGCACCACGCCCCAGTATTTGCGAAGTTGAATTTTATCACATCAGGTGGTGAAACAAAACAACAGGAAGTAAACGAATAAAAAGGTCTTTAAAACAAAAAGGTCCTGAAAATTCAGAACCTTTTGTTTTCTTTTAGTCTTATTGCCGGCCGCGAAGTTTTGGGTCAAACGCATCCCGCAGTCCATCGCCCAGAAAGTTGAAAGCAAACATGGTGATGCCCAGCATGATGGCCGGAAGAAATACCATATTGGGATACGTGCGAATACTGCGCGATCCAGTCGAGATCATCGCACCCCAGGATGGCGTGGGCGGGTTGACACCCAGGCCAATGAAGGAAAGGAATGCTTCCGTTCCGATATAACCAGGGATCGCAAGGGTTTCCGCCACGATCAAAGTACCAATGATATTAGGCAAAATATGTTTGAAAATAATATGGAAATCAGAAGCACCCAATGAGCGGGCCGCATCGATATATTCTTTTTCTTTGATAGACAGGATCTGGCCGCGTGTCAGCCGCGCCATGGTCTGCCAGGCGGTAAGACCAATTCCAACGAAAATAAAGAACATGCCGCCCATCGCCTCGTCTATCTTGCTAAAAACATAAGCCGCTGAACCTGGTTCCAATTCTGTAAATTGAGTACGGAAAAATGCCATCATCAGGATGATTAACAGTAAAGTTGGAAAACCATACATGATATCAACGAAACGCATCATGATATTATCTACTCGCCCCCCCAAATACCCCGAAATACTGCCGTATATCAACCCGATGACCATTGAGAGCACGGGACCGACAAAGGCAACCGCTAAAGAAACCCGCGCACCGTAGATCACCCGGCTGAGAAGGTCGCGTCCAATCCCATCTGCGCCGAAACTGTAATCTTCACTGATCTTGGCATAGGGTTCCATCGAAGGGAATACCTTTACCATCCAGGCAGGAACCATACTCTGGTCATATAATTCATTTTCCGCGAAATGGTACGGTGCGATCTTATCCGCAAAAACAGCCATCAATAGCAACAAAACAATCATGATCAGCCCAATAACAGCTGCCCGATTGCGAAAGAGACGGCGTATCGCGTCCTTTAAAAGGGACTGGCCCTTTGCGTACGCAACATCTCCCCCCCCAGTCGTTCTCTTTCTTTCGAAATCTGGAACTTTTTCCATATGTATCAAAACCTCCAATAACTTATGTGAGTACTTATTATTTCAATCGGATACGCGGGTCCAACACGGCATATGACAAATCCACAAACAGGTTTGAAAAAACAAGTACCAGCACATACAATAGAATAGTGCCCATAATAACCGGATAATCACGATTGCCAATGCTGGAAACAAAATATGCTCCTAGTCCCGGAATTCCGAATATGGTCTCGGTCACAAAAGATCCGGTCACGATCGCCGCGAATAAAGGCCCAAATATCGTCACCACAGGGATAAGCCCATTTTTCATTGCATGGCGGACAATCACCATGCTTTCACGCAGCCCCTTGGCCCGCGCGGTGCGGATGTAATCCTCACCCAGAACCTGAAGCAAACTTGCGCGTGTCAGGCGGGCAATGATCGCGGAGGAACCGGTACCCAGCGCGAGCGCTGGCATAATTATATATTTAAAATAATTCCAATCTAATTTACTGGGAAATATCCCCAGTATATACGGCGGCCGTCCCCCCCAGCCAGTTGGCGGCAGCCATTTTAGCGAGATGCCGAAGATACGCATCATTATTGGCCCGATCACTATCACTGGCACCGATACTCCAATAATTGCGATGGTCATACTCACGTAATCAATAACAGAATTATGTTTGATCGCCGAAGCAATCCCCAACGGTATGCCAATCACCGCTGAAATGATTAGCGCCATAATCCCCAACTGCAAAGAAACCGGGAATTGTTCCTTCATAATATCAGATACGGAACGGCTCCTTGAAGTATAGGACGGGCCAAAATCCATCCATTTAAACCAGACGCTGCCGACGTTGATATTGATGAGATGATCCACCATTACCGAACTCTCATCAGGGGGTTCGGAAGTTATCTTAGGAATAAATACATTTACAATGTAATCTCGATATTGAATAATTAAGGGGTCATTTAAATGATAGACCTCTTCAATAAGTTCTTTTTGTGCATCCGGGATGCGTTTTTCTGTGTCAAAAGGGCCACCCGGGATCGCATGCATAAGCAAGAAAGTGATCGCTGATACTGCCAGGAGCACCATGGCCATGTGAATTAATCGCCTAACTAAGAATCTTCCCATATCTTTTTTCTTTCACTACCGGACATTTTGAGTTGAAGTATGGGGAGGTTGTTTTACCTCCCCATACAATTTATCTATATCTAATGAATATTTCTATTCATCAGCATAGTGGAAATCTTCCGCGCCTGCAAGAGTCATATCAAGAACGTAAGCGTAGGGGCTTCCGGTCTCTTTCTTGAGTGTGCGGATGAATCCGAAGTAGAAGTCCTCAGCTGTTACGTAGCGGACATTGCCTTCTTCATCAGTTACTTCAACAACCTCGTCCAGAACCTCATCGTATTTCACCCAAGGCACGCCTTCCGTAATATGGAAGGTATATACGGTGCCATCTTCAGAGACATCCCAACTGTAAGCCATTGCGGGTTCTACCACACTGGTTTCTTCATTCGCTCGGGTCACACCCGGGAACATGAGAATTGCTAACTGAATGGATGAGGTATCCTCAGCTTTTGAAGGATCCAAAGTGGGAATGTCGCCATAACCAAGGGTAAAGTTTATTGTCTTGGGGTCTTGGGTAGTATCCCATTTATCAAAGTATTCATGACCACCCATACCAAAGGTGCGCGTGACATATGGTTTTGTTAGTGTCTGGCGGCCGTACCAGTAAATCGGAGCGACAGCTGCGTCTGTATTGTAAATAAGGGTAGCAGCTTCCGCATAGAGGTCCTGCCTGACAGCATTGTCAGTCTCTTCTGCGGCCTGATCCATCAGGTCTTCATATTCCTGGTTGAAGTACTGGATACCACCATAAACTTCACCATCATCGCATGCGTTACTGTTGCCGCATAAGGCAAACAGTTCATGAGTGAAGTTGTTGGCATCCGGGTAATCCAGGCACCAGCCAAGGCGGAATATCTGGGGAGTATCAGGACCACTGGTCAATTCGAGATAGACTTTCCATTCCTGAGCAGCAATCTTGACTTCCACACCAAGAGTATCCTTCCACATCGCTTGAATGGTCTCAGCGATGAGAGCATGTCCGGACGATTCATTATGGAGCAGGGTGATATCAAGATCTGCGGCGGTCTGGCCGGTTTCATCCAGATAATCCTGGAGTTCTGCTGCTGCCGCAACGGGATCGTATCCGATACCTGCATCGGGGTGGGTTTCCAGAGTCGGGGCGCCTGCTAAGCCGGGGTTCGCAACCCAGCGAGCGGGTGTCTGCGCGCCTTTGAGGACATTGTCAATCAAGCCCGCACGGTCAATTGCAAGAGAGAACGCCCTTCGTACACGAACGTCGTCCATCGGGGGTGCCGCGGTGTTAAAGCCGTAGTAGTATGAGCAGAACTGACCCATTTGAATGTATTCGGCAGAGAGAGCAGGATCTGCTTTCACGCGATCCATGTCCTCTGAGGGAACAGCCGCAACATCTATATTGCCCGCTTCATATTCAGCCAGCGCTGGAATTGGGTCTAAGAAGCGGAAATTAACTTCTTCGACTTTAGGTTCGGGGCTATATTCAGTGCCAACCCAGAAGGGGTTCTTGATGATGGTAGCTTCATAGTCATGGATCCAGTCCTTAAGGGTATAAGGGCCGTAGGTCTCAATGTTGCCGGGCTCAAACCAGCGATCGCCAAGTTCTTCGATCACCCATGAGGGTTGGGCATAACCCATCCACATGCCTGCAACACTGGCGTTGAACAAACCAGGCTTCAGGAAAGTCAACTCAAGCGTCTGAGAGTCAATGACTTTCACACCGACGGTTGTTTCATCACGAGGTGCCGCGACTTCTTCAGTTTCTTCAACAACTTCTTCAACAACTTCTTCAACAACTTCTTCAACTTCCGGAGCTGCTGCCGGTCCGCAAGCGCTAAGAATCATAGCGAAAGCTAGAACAGCAAACATTATTACATAAAACTTCTTATTCATTTTCTCCTCCATAGGATTTGATTTTTTGTATTTTTCTTAAGTATATTGTTGGTATCTTGTTGGTCTGCCTCCTTTCCAGTATAGTTAATCTATCACCTTAGTATAACAAATCATTATTTATTCTCTTCCCAATAATGGCATGCGACAAAATGGTCTTTTTCAACCTCAAGCAATTCTGGTTCTTCAATTTTACAGCGTTCTTTCGCCATAAAACAGCGTGTGTGAAAACGGCAGCCTGACGGGGGGTTAATTGGCGATGGTACATCCCCTTCAAGAAGGATACGCTTTCGTTTTTCTTCGACATAGGGGTCTGGCACTGGAACAGCTGAAAGAAGCGCAATGGTATATGGATTATAAGGCTTATTAAACAGGGTTTTTTTATCCGTAAGCTCCATAATTTTTCCAAGGTACATCACAGCCACCCGGTGGCTGATGTGGCGCACCATCGAAAGGTCATGCGCGATGAATAGATACGTCAAACCCAGGTCCTCCTGCAATTCTTCCAGAAGGTTAACTATCTGCGCCTGGATGGATACATCTAAAGCAGAAATGGGTTCGTCGCAAATAATCATGTCGGGTTTCAGGGCAAGCGCACGGGCGATTCCGATCCGCTGCCGCTGCCCGCCGGAAAACTCATGCGGGTACCGTTTGATGTATGAAGGGTTGAGACCAACCTTTTCTAACAATTCTTCCGACCGGTCAGTACGCTCCTTTGGAGTGCCGACTTTATGGATCATCAATGGTTCTTCAATAATTTCTTTAACTGTCATACGTGGATTAAGCGACGCATATGGATCCTGAAAGATCATCTGAATCCTGCGGCGGGCCTTGAACAACTCCTTACGATTGGCCGAGACCAGATTTACACCCTCAAAGATGATCTCACCGGAGGTGGGTTTTTCAAGCTGGATAATTGTCCTTCCAGTGGTTGTCTTTCCACATCCCGATTCACCTACGAGACCAAGGATCTCACCATGCTTTACCGTGAAACTGATACCATCCACTGCCCGAACTGCATTGACCTGTCTCTGGAAAAGAACCCCTTCAGTAATCGGGAAATGCTTGACAAGATTGTTTACTCGAAGAACGACATCATTCTTGTTCATTTGCGCTCCTTCCCTGTTGCGGGATTCACCCAGCAGGCTGCTTTGTGTTTTTTACCTACTTCAATAAGAGGTGGTTTTTCATTCCAGCAGCGATCAAAAGCGAAAGAGCACCTGGGAGCGAAAGGACAATATGTCGGTTTCTCAAGCAGAACAGGGGGAAGCCCGTCAATTGAAACGAGCTTCTCTTTTTTATCAGACGTTAGTTTTGGTAAGCTACCCATCAAGCCAATTGTATAAGGATGCTGTGGATTTGAATAAATTGTTTTTACTGATCCCTCTTCTACAATATAACCAGCGTACATCACAAGCACTCTCTGGGCAATCCCGGCAATTATGCCTAGATCATGTGTTATCCAGATAATCGTCATGCTGATTTCTTCTCGTAATTGTTTTACAAGATCAATGATCTGAGCCTGAATGGTTACATCCAATGCGGTCGTTGGTTCATCAGCAATCAATATTTTAGGCGAACACATTAATGCCATAGCAATCATGGCGCGCTGGCGCATTCCACCTGAAAATTGATAGGGATAATTATTTATTCTCTCCTCGACATTTGGAATTCCAGTCATCGTCAGAAGCTCAACCGCACGGTCGTGGGCTTCCTTTTTTGAAACATTCGTGTGAATTTTCAGCGGTTCAGTAATTTGGCGTTCCATTGTCACAACCGGATTAAAAGAAGTCATTGGATCCTGAAAGATCATACTGATCTGGGATCCTCTTATATGCCGAATTTCATCCGGGTCCATACTTAACAAATCATGCCCAAGAAATTTTGCTTCTCCACCAACTATTTTTCCCGGAGGGGTTGGAATCAATTGAAGTAAAGACAGCATGGACACACTTTTACCGCAACCACTCTCTCCAACAATCCCTAGAGTTTCACCCTCCTCTAAAATAAAATCAATTCCATTTACCGCATGAATTGTGCCTTCGTCAGTTTTAAAATTTGTTTCCAGATTTTTAACTTCTAAGATATTCACTATAGAGTCTTCCTTGTTGTTGATAAGTGCTTAATATAAAAGCAAAGCATTATACTTTACCATAAATCACATTATTATATCGTATATTTTCAGGCGCATTATTATTATAAAAATGACATGCTTTATAAAATCTTTGTAGAAAATGAACCACTAATTGTTAGCTATGCTTGATGTTCTAACTGTGGTTAGACAATCATCTAATTTCTATTCAGAGGTCTTTCATTCAGCAGCTGCACAGTTGTCACCAATATACAAATTTTCGACATCCATCAGAAATCTATTTTTCTGGTCAATATTCCTGATAAAACCACACACATCTTTGCTTTTCAGGAAAGATGAGGGATGAAGGTACACTGGTATGAAAGGCAGTTCGTTATTTAGTATCTGCAATGCACTCCGCTCTGCCTGTANTGAAACCGCCGCGTCCAATCCCCCCTGAGCGCTATGGGTGCAATTTTCATCATATGAAAGATTTGAAAATCCGTAGTAGTTCGCCCCACCTGTTTTTTCTCCAACCCAATAATTCGCATCAGTCGGTATTTCGCCTGTTGTGAACAACCTGCAATCGAAACGCCCGCCTGTCTGCCAGGAAAGCAGCGCGAGGTCAAACTGCCTGCCAAAGATAGGACCGTCAGGACCAGGTTGGTAAAGTTCGCTGGCAGGCACCTGTGAAATATTTGCTCTTATGCCGCAATTCGCAAGTCCGGCAGCAATCTCAGAGGCGATTTCCCCACGCAGCGGAGACTCTGAAATAAGGAGCTCTATTTCAAATACTGTCCCCTGGGGAACATTATTAACACCGCCAGCAATTAATGGGGTGTCAGGGTTAAGGTCCAGATCCCGCCAACCAACCTGTTCTAATAACGAAATACCCAGCGTGGGATCATAAGAGTAGGGCATCAGGGTTACTCCCTCCAGCAAAGGGTGTTCTACTGCAAGAAGAGAGTTGGCAATTTCTGCCACGCCACCTAATAATTTATTACTAATCGTATCCCGATCTATGCAATAAGCGATTGCCTGGCGGGTACGGGTATCCCCAAAGATATCCGGGCGGTCACCGCCATATGGATAATAACTATCATCATACGCATATGGTGTGATGCCAATAGCCAGCATTTCTATCTCAGCTGGTTGAACCGTTTCTAATGAAAAGCTTGAGTTCTGTACATGTTCAGAAAGATAAATATTATCCTGTAGATCAAGAGCGGTGGAAGAAACAATATCACATTCTGCTTCAGCAACCTGGAGGATGGTATCCGGCTCAGCATTCACGAGAAACTTAAAGGTGATGATGTCCGTAAGCGGCAGCCCTTCAGCCGCGCGGAAATAATTGGGGTTCTTTTGTAAACGGATAAATACGCCCGGCTGCCATTCATCCACCACGTACGCTCCCCACCCCAACGGGCTGCGGTTGACTTCCTCCACGTCTAACAGCTCATCCGCACTGTATCCCCCCCAGGCATGCTCAGGCATCGGCGCCCAGAAATATTGCTCAAAGGTATCTGTCACCAGCCCGGGCTTTCCCACCCATTTGACCGTTGTGTCATTCACAACTGTATAGCTGTCTGTCTGATCTATACTCCGTTTGTTGACAGGTGTAGCGGGATCTGAAGCAACCAGGAAGGCATACAGAGAATCAGATGCAGATAACGGCTGCCCATCAGACCATTTCAATCCATCCAGGAGTTCAAAGGTGGCAGTTAATTGGTTTACCTGCAATTCACTGGTCCCATCCCAGGCGACCGCGCATGTGGGGCTGGTGCACCCACTGGGGAAGATGCGTGTTCCGGGTTTCAGGGCAACCAAATCACCATAGGTGTTAATCACCACATCGCCTTCAGACACGGAAACAGGGGTGAAGAATGCTGAGCTATTAGAAAATTCAGGCATCTTTTCAAGAATAACCGGTTCGATGTGCCCGTTATTTAGGATGTCTATGGGGCCATCGTAGATAGCTTGAAGGACTTCCTGAGCGGCTTGTGAGCTGGCCTGGTAGGGATAAAGGGAATGCGGTTCATACCCCAGACAAATTGTTAATTCAGTAACCGGAATTGGAGTGGGTGTCACGGGAATTGCAGTGGGGTCAGGATTAATCAACCTCATCAAGTTACATCCAGATATACTAAATATACCTACAAGAGCCGCTAACAGCATGACAATTATTTGTCTATATTTTTTCATCCACACTCCAAAATTCTAACCCGTGTATTATACGAGGAAAGCCCTCAATAATCATCATCTCCTAACCGCAAACGCACATATGAATCATAGCGCTGTGGGGAAATCTTTCCATCCTCAACAGCCTGCTTGACCGCACAGTCTGGTTCATTGATATGGCTGCAATCGTTGAAGCGGCAGTCCGCCACAAGCCCGCGGATCTCCGGAAAATATCCGTCCAGTTCCTCTGGTTCGGTATCCCACAGAGACAGGGAACGTAAACCTGGCATGTCCGCAACAAACCCTCCCTCGTCCAAAGGAAATAATTGCCGTACCACAGTTGTATGGCGCCCTTTCTTCGATGATGTTTTTTTTAATCTGCCAATGCTCAACCCGAGGTTAGGCTGAACCTGGTTCAATAAGCTCGATTTTCCCACGCCGGATGGACCAGATAAAGCACTTATCTTCCCTGTCAGGCACTTCTTCAATTTATCAATATTCCGTTTCTTTTTTGCGGATGTAAACAGTATTTCATATCCTATTTGCGGATATTCGGCAAATAATTTCCTGGCTGCCCTGATTCCCACAATATCAACCTTGTTTGCCACTATTACAACCGGGATATCCTGCTTTTCTGTGATCACCAGAAAACGATCCAGCATTCTCAAGCTAGGTTCTGGATCCGCGCACGAAAAAACAAGCATGACCTGATCTGGATTTGCAAGTAGTATCTGTTTGTAGTCCCCTCGCGCAGAAGGAGCCATCCGAAAGAAAATTTTCTCGCGCGGTTGAATCTCCTCGATAACCCCGCTTCCATCTTTAAGAAGATGAATCTCTACCCGATCACCTACAGCAACAATATCTTCGTTCAAGCGATTCTTTTTATGGCGCCCACGCAAGCGGCAGGTGATTTCGCGATCATCCACCTGAACCGTATAGAATCCGGCCTGCAAGCGGGTAACCAATCCATTCAATTTTGTGTCGGTCATCCTGATGGGGTAGGCGTGGAGAGCTCCTGCCCTGGTGCAGAGCTTGAAGATGAAGGGGGAGATTCTCCCGGCAGCGGCGTTTCAGTGAATTCAGGTGTCGGGGTTCTGGTCACATTGAATTCAGACTCCCAAGGATAAAGTTTTAACGGACCTCCATAGTAGTATGTTTCAATCACGCGGCGAAATACGGGTCCAGCCACTTCTGAGCCTTCTCCACCATTCTCCACGATCACCGTAACCGCAATATCTGGTTTATCCTCGCGACCGGTATTTGTGTATCCTGTGAACCAGGCGTGGGAATCACCCAGTGGGTTTTCCGCTGTGCCTGTCTTCCCGTAGATCGGAATACTCAGGTCACCTAGTTCATCATTGGCGGTGCCGATTGAAGATTTAACTACACCGCGCATTGCAACACTGATCGCATCCAGTGTTTCTTGAGAAACAGGCAAAGTACCGTCCACTTGAGAGGAAAAAGTGTACACATCCACGCCATTTGTAGATGTGATGCGCTCGATGATCTGCGGTTGGTAGAGCGTGCCGCCATTCGCTAAAGCCGCTGTGAAACGCACTACCTGCAGTGGAGTAGTAAGCATGTCACCCTGCCCAATGCCCTGTTGAACCGCATCTCCATCAGTAACGGGATCTGTTATCTGGCCAGTATCTTCAGCTACCTGGTCAATTCCCGTCGCACTGCCCAAACCAAAACCGCGCGCGAAATCTGCCAGGTAAGAAGCGCCTTTTTGGCGAAATAAGTCCAATCCTATGTGGTAAAACCACGGGTTGCATGAGCGCATCAAGCCCTGCGTTAGGGACAATGTCCCGCTTGGCGGAAGATCTTTGTCAACAGTCCAATCTTTGAACCTCTCTCCGGGCAGTTCTTCAAAATATGATCCGCAGTAATAGGTTGTCTCTGCAGTGTATAAATCACTTTCCAGGGCAGCGGCCATGCCAATGATCTTGAATACTGATCCCAGCGGATATGAACCCTGCGTTACACGATTCAATAACCGCTGCTGGTCGTCGTTAAGCATATCAGTTAGCAATTCAGCCGAATTTCTGTTTTCTGGCGTGAATAAATTTGGATCTAAACTAGGAGAAGAAGCCATCGCTAAGATACGGCCAGTTTCCACCTCCATAACAACCACTGCCCCCTTGAATCCAAGAAGGGTTTTTTGGGCTTCAATCTGTAGATCTTTATCAAAGGTTGTTGTGATATCCTGGGGTAATTTTGCATCCGCCTGATTGAGATATGAAAGTATCTGACCTTCAGGACTTACTATATATAAGGAAGCTGCAGGTTTCCCAGCCAGTGAATCTTCCGCGTATTTCTCCAGCCCCGCCTGTCCGACATGCTCATCGCCAAGATATCCTCTTGCCTGGTATTCTTCCATTTGCTCAGGAGTAATGGAAAGCAAGTATCCAACTGCCTGTGAAGCAATTCCGCCATTATAGTAATATCGCGACTGGAATTCAGCCAGCCGCACTCCCCCCAAGCCGATAATAACATCCCACTTTTCTTCAATTTCATCTGCGGATACTTCCCCAACTGGAACATACCAGTCAGTTCGGCGAATATCCTCATAAGAAGCCTGGATTGATTCCGATGTTCTGCCTGTGAGGTCAGCGAGATAGTTCAGCAGGAGGCCCTCTTTTCCCTCCTCGATCTGATTAGGGATGATAGCAAGCGCGTATGCAGTGGTCTGGTCGACAATCGGTTGGCCGTCGCGTGCATAGATATCGCCGCGCGCAGCGTATACTTTTTCCAATTGCAGTCGATTTCCGCCTGCTAATTCCGGCAGGATCAAACCTGGATCCCAATCTACTTTCCAGGCTTTATCCTCAAGAATGAGGGATATATTAATTTCACGTTCAAAACTGCCAAATAACGAGGTGTTGAAAACGGCATTGTATTTTGCAGTTGCGGAAATTGGGTTTTTCATTGAAGACAGCAGTTGTGTCTCAAGCGATTGCAGGGTCGCGTTAAATGCTGTTTCCTGGTAAAAAGCAATAAAATCTTCTGAGGATATCTCCGATTGAGAAGCGGATGAAAGCAGCACATACATCTGATCATATTCCCGGGCTTCCCAAAGAGCCAAGAACGATGCAACGGCATTATCCACTTCAGGAGCAGCAGAAATCTGTACCTGCGGTGTAGGCAATTCTCCCTCTGGTTTTTTTGCGCAAGAAGAGAGCAGCAAAGATGCCACTACCAAAATTAATAATCCTATATTTTTCCTCATATAAAGCATCTCCATAGCCTGCCTTAACCTATATCCTCGCCAGCCATCACACAGTCTGTAATTGAACAATTATATTTTAAGTGATTTTGGCAAATTACAGCCAACCTATTCGGTTTATAAATTGAGAACCTTTGCAGTGTTCTTTCTAAATGGCACAGCGGCATTCCCATCACGCTGGCGAAACACCCGCCAAAATCAACCACCGGGTGAAAAGCAATATTTTGAATCGCATAGGCGCCCGCTTTATCCATTGGATTGCCGCTGGCAATATACTGTTCAATTTCTTCATCCGTATAACTTCTCATTTGAACACGCGTGCGGCAAATATCCTGGCGCACCTGGCCAGTACTGTCAAAACGAACCGCTATCGCTGTCATGACCCAATGTTCACGAGCACGTAATTTGGAAAGCATTTGATATGCTTCCCTTTCATCTACTGGTTTTCCTAGTATCTCTTCATCCAATACCACGATGGTATCGGCAGCAACAACGACATCATCCAAACCAGTCCCTGAAATCAGATGGCATGCCTTTTCAGCGGCAAGGCGGAGAACATACTCCTGCGCAGATTCCTTTGGACGCTTGGACTCATCGATATTCGCGGATGATGTCTCCAGATCCCAATCCATCCACGCAAGCATTTCTCTTCTGCGGGGGGATTTTGAAGCCAGCCAAAACTTGCGTTGCGTCATAAGTGATTGATTTTAGCATACGGACGCTCATTTACATACAGCAGAATAACACTTTACAAAGGTTTTCAACCCTCTTGTCCAATCCGTATTTCAATAAGCAGATTAATTTATTTCTAATATGTGCTGGGACGAAAATCAAAGCATAAACAGTATAATCTCTTTGTGGAAACGACTTATGAAATTTGACATCCTCACTCAGTTTAATGCACTTACAGAACAGGAATGGAATCTTCTGCTCACTCAAAGCGCCGTGAACGCACCTTTTTTACAATATGGCTATCAACACACATGGTGGCAGCATCAAGGAGGTGGCGAATGGCAGCAGGCGGAACTGCGCATCATCACAGCCCGTGAAGATAAACAACTCTTTGGCATCGCCCCGTTGTTTATCGGTGAAAGAAACGGGAAGAAGGAAATTCATTTTATCGGCAGCATCGAGATCTCCGATTACCTNGACTTCATCGTTCAACCGCGAAAATCCAAGGAATTCATCACTGGTATTTTTAATCTGATAAAAGAAGAAAAAGCACGCTTCCCAGGAAAAATCTGTTTATTCAACATTCCTGACAATTCCCCCAGCGTAGAGATCATAAAGGAAATTGGGGAAAATAAAGATTGGTCAATAGAAATAGAACCTGCTTACCACACGCCCACAATCACATTATCCGAGGATTGGGATACATACCTGGCGGGGATCAATAAAAAACAGCGCCATGAGATTCGCCGAAAACTGCGCCGGGCATCCGCATCTGAGGATACCGTATCCTGGCACATCGCTACTGATAAGAGCATGCTTAATCAGGATATCGCTGACTTTTTCCAATTAATGGAATCGGATGATGAAAAGAAACGTTTCCTTACGGAGGATATGCGAAAGCAAATTAATGCGATCATTCAATGGGCTTTTAACGCGGGGATCCTGCAGTTATCCTTCCTGACCATCAATGACGAAAAGGCAGCCGGGTATTTGTGCTTTGATTATGGAAATATTATCTGGGTATACAATTCTGGTTTTCGCCCTGATTTTCAATATTATTCACCAGGCTGGATACTGCTCAGCTACCTGATCCAGCATGCGATCAATACAGGGAAAACACTTTTTGATTTCATGCGCGGGGATGAAGCCTATAAATACCGCTTTGGCGCAGCTGATAGTTTTGTAATGAAAGTATGTGCTGAATTATCCGGAGATTAAAATTCCGCCTCACCCCACACCTTAATCAAACGTGTCAAGAACACTACCATTTTTCCTAACCCTTCCACACCGATGCGTTCATTTATTCCATGGATACCAGTGCGAAGTTCAGGCGTCATTAAGACTGGCGAGAATTTATAGATATTCTTGCAAATAGGTTGAAAATAACGGGAATCAGTGGCAGCAATACACACATAGGGAGCCACTGCCACATTNTCAAAAACCTGACGGATGACCAGGTCCAGTGACAGATAAGCCAGNGCGTCTGTTGGGGANACATCAGAGGCGTTCCATCCGCCGCTCTTCTGATCAAATGAAATTGTAACGCGCGGGTCAGCAATCACTTTTGTAAAATGATCGATGATATCCTGTATGGAATCACCGGGGAGCAGGCGGCAGTTAACTTTCGCGGATGCTGCTGACGGCAGGATATTATCCTTTATTCCGCCTTCAATAATCGTCGCCGCGTGAGTGGTGCGAATCACAGCGTTCATTTGTGTGGATTTGGTCAGTTGATACAACAAGACGGGTTTGAAAAGCCAGGCATTTGCGATAATCAACTGCAATCCAAAGGGCAGCAAATGCCCGATATTCCGCAGTGTCGGTAAAATAAAATCTAACCGTGCTGGCATGGGGGTATCATCCATCATCGCTAACGCCCGGGCGACAATCCCGATCGCTGTCTGGCGCGGGGGGGAGGAGGAATGGCCCGGCTCACCCTGCGCAGATATCTTCAGTGTAAGATACCCTTTTTCCGTGACACCAATCAGCCCAATCGGTTCTTCTATTCCAACCATCATCCCCTGCGTCAGCATACCGCCCTCATCCAGCACAGCGGCTAATTTAACACTTTGTGATTTAAGCTTCTCAGCGATCTTCTTACCTCCTTGAAAACCACTGATCTCTTCATCATGCCCAAATGCCAGATAAATCGTTCGCTTTGGGGAATATCCCTTCTTCAGCAGCCCCTCAACCGATTCCAGCAAAGCAACCAGCTGATTCTTCATGTCCTGAGTGCCGCGCCCCCACACAAACCCGTCTTTAATTTTTCCGCTAAAAGGCTCATTTTTCCACTCATCCAATGTTTTTTCTGCCACAGGAACTATATCCAGATGCGCATAAAATAAAACCGGGTCCAATTTGCTTTCTGAACCTTTCCATTTAAGCAGTAAACTATATTCGTTAACCAAAGTCCTTTCTAATTTGCTGCCCAAGAGCGGGAAAGTTTTTTCTATCCAATCACGTATCTCTATAAATGGCTGCTGGTCAACATCAGAAGCATTGATCTTAGAAATTGTCCTGACCTGAATTGCCTCTGATAAATGACGGGCAATTTGGGCTTCATCGATTTTTATTGCATGAATCGGTTCCACTGCTTTTGAGCGATCTCTAAAGTGTAAAGTGCGGAACAACAAGAACGCTACGAAAAAAATGGCGGTCACAAGCAGTGCGATTAATAAATTCATAGTTAACAAATTTCCCGATTATTTTTTGCGATAATTATATATAACTTTCCACAATAAAAGACACCCGCTTTTCGCGGGTGTCTTATTCATAAAACCAATTCTTAATTAGAAAGCATTGAGGTGAGGCCCTTTAGTAACGTTGATGTCACTAATTGGGTGGACTGCTCTCGATATGGAGAACTTGCCATTTGGCTGCCGGACACCAACGCGCCCGTGAGTGCTTCTAAAGTACTCTTTCCACCTTGTTTGGCGGATAAGTAGTCCATTCCCGCACCCAATAGATCTCCCAAATCCAGATCATCCTTCCCTTCCGATGATCCAGCACCAGACAATGACCCAAGAAGATCTCCCAGGTCCAAACCATTATCCTGTGCGTCAGCTTTGCCGCCGCCAACAAGTGATCCCAGCAGGGAACCAAGCATATCACCTGATGCTGCCGATTTGTTGGCAGGTGCTTCTCCAGCGCCAAGAACTGTCTGCAGCATTGACATAATGCTGCCTGCATTCAAGTCTTTGCCAACCATTTGCTTGGCCGCTGCATTTAAACCCTGCGCGTACAATTTTCCTGAGCCGCTTTTTGCCTGACCACGAAGGAGGGATGCCGCATATTCCAATTGATCTGCCGGGTCCGAATTTTTCTTTTCTTTCATCGCCTGAGTGATGACTTCAAAGATCTGGACCATATTATCTCCATGGTCATGATTATACGTATCCGCTTTATTTAATGATGCCTGACTGCCTTCCATAGTTTTTGTGATCTGATTGAAAAGAGAAAACAGATCGATTTGATTTTTTGCCATTTTTTGCACTCCATTTCTTTTACTTACATGTATTCTACATTCAGAATATAATTATTTTATTAGAGATTCACCACCCAATGGTAGTATAAGCTTGGATCTCCCTCCGTTTCCATCAGAATAGGTACTGCCTGCTGCTAAAAGAGTCGCTGGTACTATTTNAAGAAGTTTACCATTAACACTTATCAAGTATTAGAACCCTAACGGCTAACAGCTTCTGGTTTTTTCACATGGATAAGTCGCCTTCTTTGGAAACTTTGTTGAAGATTAGCAGAGAAATGATCGTCAGAAGGGCAAGAATAGACGATAGGGCCGCTGAAATTCCATAATTCCCGCGAATTATTTGAGTATAGATCGCGATGGTTATCGTTCTTGTACGCACTGTATAGAGAAGAATGGCTGTAGAGAGCTCGCTGATCATTGTGATCCAGCTCAAAATGCCGCCTGATACGATTCCCGCTGCCATCATCGGCATGGTTATTTTATAAAACGTGTTCATTTTAGAACTGCCCAGGCTGAGAGCAGCTTCCTCAATATTCATGGGGATTTGCTGTAAAATGGCCGCGCTGGAGCGTATGGTGTACGGCAGCCGGCGGATGACCAGGCCAACAACCATAATAGCCATAGTGCCGCTCAATAAAATGGGCGGCTTATTAAAGGCGATCAGCAAAGCTATACCAACAACCGACCCGGGAATAATATACGGGACCATGGATATTGAATCCAGCATAGTGGAGATCGGTCCAGGTCGCCGGACAGAGATATAAGCCAAAAGCACTGCCAGAAAAACAATAAAAACCAGAGACACAGCGGGGATCGTCACGGTGTTGACAATGGCGCTTCCAACTTTATCAAAGGCATCAATGTAGCTCTGTAGAGAATACCCTGGAGCGAAGGTTATTCCACGCGTGTTCTTAAACGATGTGTAGAAGATGTAAACCTGAGGCATAATGGAAATGCCCACCAACAGATAAGAATAGACATGAATAAGAATCCGTTTTACTCCTTTAGTTTCTTCAGGCCTGATCTTATTTAGTGAATTCATGGAAAATGATTTGCGCGTGGAAAGATATTTCTGCATTAAGAAAACAACAGTGGTAATTATTATTGCAACAATGGAGATTGCGGCGGCAAACCCATCATCACCGCCTATCTCACTGATAAATTCATTGAAAATGGTCACAGGAAAGGTTCTGTATCCTTCACCAATAAGCATTGGTGTACCGAAATCAGCCAGAGCTCTCATAAAAACAAGAAGGCCGCCGGCCAGAAGAGTGGGTGTAATAAGGGGGACAATGATAAGGAAAAAACGCCTTATACCAGATGTACCTAAATTTTCACTGGCNTCCAACAAGGAATTATCCACATTCTTAAGAGCTCCGGACACATACAGGAAAATCAACGGATAAAGCTGTAGAGTCAGAACCAGCAGAATTCCAGAAAAACCATAAATATTGGGTATAGTTATCCCTAAAGTATTATTGAAGAAAAGTGTTATCAAACCACTCCGGCCCAAAAGAAGAATCCATGAATACGCCCCGATAAAGGGAGCGGACATTGAAGACAGTATGATCAATACCCTTAAAAATCCTTTACCTTTTATTTTGTAACGGGTAAAAATATATGCCAATGGAGTGGCCACAATTATGGTTAAAATGGTGACAACGGAAGTCACTTTAAAGCTGTTCAGCAGAGTATTAAAGTAATACGGCTTACTGAAAAACTTAATAAAATATGCCAGCGTGAACTGCCCGGTTTCCTTATCTATCACTGCCTGAGTCAGTAAATTCGTCATGGGATAGATGAGGAAAACTCCATAGAGCCCTAAAAGCCCCAAAGTCACCAGTGTCCAAAGATCAAATCGCGACTTTCGATTCATAATGCTCTAACCCTTTCTTTTGAGATTTTGCTTGCTTTCTTCTGAAAATATATTAATTTTTTGGCTCTTTATGGATAAAGAGATCTCTTCTCCTACTGTTAAAAGGTTTTCCAGAGAGGATTCACGGATAATCTCTACAAGTTGTTGGTTGTGGCTGAGTTCTATTAACTGATGTGTGTTCATCCCCAAGAAGAAACTGTCTCTGACGATACCTTTTAGAGGTGAAACATTGTCTTTTTGCATTATGAAATCTTCTGGCCTGACAGAAAGAATGACAGGGCAGTCTCCCTGTACCGAAAGGTTCTCAGNAGAAAAGCTATATTCTCCAAATTCAATCAGTTTTTGATCGGCATGATAACGAGCATTAATGAAATTTGTCCGCCCGATGAATGTTGCNACAAACATATTGCTAGGNCTGTGNTATATCTCCTGCGGAGTTCCTACATGCTGAATTTTTCCATTATCCATTACGGCTATTCTGTCTGAGATAGCCATTGCCTCTTCCTGATCATGGGTCACATATATTGTTGTAATACCGACTTCTTTCTGGATATCCCGGATTACCTGGCGCATTTCCAAACGCAGCTTTGCATCCAGGTTAGACAGGGGCTCATCCATTAACAACACATCTGGTTTGATCACCAGAGCTCGAGCCAAGGCAACACGCTGCTGCTGTCCACCAGAAAGCTGTTCCGGCTTTCTATCCCTGTATTCGTATATCTGCATGAGTTTGAGAAATTTGTCAGCTTCCTCCTGGATATATGTTTTACTAAATTTGCGATTTCTCAAGCCAAATTCAACATTCTGTCGTACCGAATAATGAGGGAATATGGCGTAATTCTGAAAGACCATTCCAATATTGCGTTGGCTGACTTCCATGTTGTTGATCTTTTTCTTATTGAAATAGAATTCGCCCCCTTCGATTGTATTGAATCCTGCAACCATCCTGAGAAGAGTTGTTTTTCCACACCCCGAAGGACCGAGGAGAGTAAACAATTCTTTGTCTTTTATGTCAAGTGAAATATCAGATATAACCGTATTGTCTCCAAATTTTTTAATCGCATTTTTTATTATTATATTGACACTCATCTATCGCACCTTTTCCTTATTTATTTTATTGGAACTCCGCGCTATTTAAATAAATTGGATTCAAGTATTAAGTCTAACAACCAATCGGTTTAGAAAATACTTGAATCCAATAACTGTAAATGGACAATTCAATATCGGAG
>JGI24724J26744_10000582_pt1 | contig 26306 bp, 18 predicted proteins | sample Cruoilmetagenom7_FD_26744 | JGI IMG/M metagenome (IMG submission 26744) | reverse complement strand
TTCGTGATCGGATTTTCTTGGTCGGGGTGGCAGGATTCGAACCTGCGACCTCCGCGTCCCAAACGCGGCGCGATAACCGGGCTACGCTACACCCCGAAATGGTTATCTTCAAATGAAAGATTGAAGCAATTTTTTGGACTGCAAATATAGTATATTCCTTCTAAATAAAAAGTTATATGCCATAAAAAAGGACACTAATACTTTTAGTGCCCTTTTTATGGAAATATTCAGGTAATAATTCTACTATCTATAGAGGGTAAAATGTCCAAAAAATTGTTGTTTATCTTCATCATTAGCATTCACTTCGTACCAATAATCACCTGAAGGTACTGCCTTGCCTTCATAATTACCGTCCCATCCGGATACTTGGTCCAAAATGGCCACTACCCTACCATAACGGTCATAAATCTTAACTTCAATATTTGGAAAGAAATCCCTGTTTCCTGGAGACCATTCATCGTTCATATTATCCCCATTTGGGGTAAAGAAGTTGGGAACCTCCAACATACCCGTGAATTTAAAAGGAATGGACATGGTAGCCTCACACCCCATACTATCAATGACTCTTACCGTTACATTCGTATCCTGATTGGATAAAAACACATTCACGTCCCCATAGGAATCTCCTTGGAAGAAATATTCATAATCGCCAAAGCCTCCAGTTGCAGTGGCCGTGACCTCATTAGGGCCTGTTTTTATCGCCGTCAATATTAAAGGCTCATAAGCTTCTACCGTAAAGTCTACAAAAGTGGCACATCCATTTTCATGATAAATATAAACGGTATGATCGCCTGCAGGCAGATCACCAAAAACAGTGTCGGTGTTCGCTATGGCCATATCGTCCACATCCAACGAAAAGAGTAATCTTGGCATTAAACTAGCATCCGCCATACGAATGCTAACCGTGCTATTGGGAAATATCCCCTCACAACCGTACTCTACGATCGCCTCCGCATTAAGGTCTACCCCTATCGTTATGGGAACTATTACGTTTGCCTCGCAACCCATAGAATCCCTTACAAAAACAACATAGGTTTCGCCGCCCATTAGGTTGTCAAAAAACAACGAATCATTTCTCACAAAAACTTCGTCACCAACAGAATTTGGTCCAATAATCCTAGTCTCATAGTATGCTACTCCGCTTAAGGTGTCCACAAAGGGGGTTCCCCCCGTCATGGTTAGTTGTGCGGAACCATCGGAAGCATTGATACATGTTTCCGGGGTAGTTAGAAATGTAGAGGATAGTTCATCTGGTTCTGTAACGGTCATTGTACTTTTCTCGTTACATCCTTTTTCATCTTGAATCAATATTTCATACATCCCAGGAGCAAGGTCGGTAAAAGTAAATGCATTGGGATTAAGGGGATCGCTGTAAAATTTATTAAAATCAGGTGAAATAGCAAACTGTATCAATCCTTCCCCTCCTGATGTCACTTCTATTGTCACAGAACCATCAATTAATCCATAACATGACACCGGGTTAGAAATTGCGTTAAATTCAATTGGCGCCGGCCTAATTATTTCCATTGGTCCTTTTATATCACCACAAGTCAGCCCACTAGTAACCCCTATATAATAATCTGTACCCTCTGGCAACCCCTCAAAAGTACCATCATCTTGTGCCGGTCTAAAAATGCTTGATGAAGCATTTGGAGAAAATGGATTACCTGGGTCACCTACATATAAGGTATATTGATAATTACCTACTCCACCCGCTGCAAAGGATTCTATTCTACCATCCAATTCCGAGGCACAGGAAATATCATCCGGTAAATTTGGAACCAACTCAACTTGCTCCGCATCTACAAGACTTATCCCTTGAGACCGTACACTATTACAAACATTTAATCCTAATAAATCCTTCTTACGAATATCGTATTGATAAAATCCTGGCCCTACGTTTATCAATGCAAAACTACCTACCATATCCACATAAGGATCAGTGGGTGCTGCATTGTAAGCCCTATATTCATACACATACCCCAATTCAGGATTCTCTACACTAAGCCTTATTTGCCCATGTCCACCGCAGCCAGGGGCCTGAACCTGCACCAATCTAGGCTGTATGGGAGGTGGGGGGTCAACATAATAAGGTGCTGTAATACCCACACAATCATAACTTGATGAAACTTCTATAGCATACCAGCCCGCACTTATAAATCCTCCTGTTGAACCCGAAAATGACGGTGAATCTTGCAGTCCACTTCTAGACAACTCATCGTTTATATCATTGCTACCCAAATATATCAACTGATATTTATAACCTGCACCCAATACTCCGCCCGAAGCTCCTGCCGTTGCGGTTAAGATATCTCCCGTTGTAAGATCAAATGCTTCCAAAACAGCGTTGTTCCCGCCAGGACATACCAAGCCTTGTGGTTCTCTTATTCCAGCAACTATGGGGTCAATTGGACTTAGTAATACATCAAAGTTGGCCTCACATCCCTCCATATCGGTTATTGCAACCCTATAATTTCCGCTTGATAGATTATCAAACTCATTATTTACACCAAAAGCTTCTATTTCCACGAAGTTATTACTCCCCAATGGAGTTTCTAAGGAAAGGGAATACTCGTAGGGCACAATATCCCAACCACCCAAACCTGTAGCTTCTATCTTGCCCGTATTATTGTTACAACTAACATTACCTATCTCTATAGCATTAAGGGACAATGGTCCGTTTGGCGTTCTAATGGTCGACACATTGCTCGTTGCCAAACACTTAGGATTACCTTGCTCCTTGATCACCACCCTAAGATTACCTCCGGGCAGACCAGTGATTACAGTCGGGTTTCCAGAAACAGTCATATCTATTATTCCGTTTCCATTAATTATCGGAGTAGAACCTGAAAAATCACCTCCATTGGTAAATCCAATATCATTGGAGAGATAGATCCAGTACTCATAAATACCACTATAGGGCTGCAGTTCAATATTCAATTCGCCATCATCTGCTCCAAAACAACTAACCGGTTTCGCTTCTGATATAACAACATTGGGCACAATAGGTGCATCCACAAAAATCGGTTCTAATAGATAGTCGCATCCTCCGGCATCAGATACCAATAGTCGATATTCCCCTGCCTGCATAGGCAGATCAAAGGTAACCGAAGACCCACTAGTTTGGACCACATCGGGAACTAAGGCAATCGAAGACCCTTGATCTCTTATTGTGAAATCTGTACTACCTGTTACTGAAATAGTAATATTTTCCGGATCTTCACAATTCATACTAGCATTACGGGTAATTACCGCGGTTACATCACTTGGTGGGTCCAAAATAATTGGGTCAGGAATTACAAATTCGCAACCATTACTATCCATAGCATACACGTAAAAGGTTTGTTGGACCCCAGTGTCTACAATTTCAAAATCAAATGTAGTGCCTCCTGTCTGATAACTATCTGAAGGATCCAGCTTATATCCGTAAGGCCCACCATTACCCAGATCAGTTACAGTTGCTGTGATTGTAGTTGTACTGTAACGGTTTGCTCCTGTCTCGCACAATAAGGGGGGAGCAGTGGCATTTATAGCAAATAGTGGAGGGTCTATGAAAGTAACTTCCTGCTGATCAATACAGCCTTTATCAGTAACAACTTCAACCACATAGGTATTGGGCGCTAATCCAGAAAACGAACCTGAGGAATTGGTGTCTGTCGGCGTTGCAGCCACGGACAATGGCAAACTTCCGACATAAAGATTGAACTCTTGAATACCATCTGCGTCCGTATCTAAAGCCAATATTGCATTTATACTGCCATCATTTGCGCCATTACAACTCACATTACTTTCTCCCGTATCGCTTATTATTGGTTGTACAGGAGCCCGACTGATAATATTTTCTACCAAATAAGTACAGGCCACAGGTGGTGAACCGCCCGTAACTTCCCTATCCGTAATCAATACCTCGTATGTTCCTGGTAATAAACCAGTAAATACATCAACATTCACTTGCGTTATAGAAACCGGAGTGCCTAAAAAGTCCGTACCCGTCAACAAATATTCAAAATCACCACTACCTCCATCGGCCGTAACTGTAATTATACCATCAGGATCCTCACAATTTGGTACTTTTGTAAATTCCGCAAAAGCGGATAATACTTGGTACACCTCAGCAACATCATCTACCATACATCCATTCGCATCAATAATATTCACAGGATAAACACCAATTCCCGGTACAGTAAACGTAGCCTGTGTTGGCGTTCCTGGGATATAAACTGGGGTTTGGCTAACTCCATTTAAGGTAAATGTGGGAGTATCGATGTCACCCGGCATTTCAACTATTACCGTAAATCCACCAACGGGTGTTGTAACGTCACACTGGTTGTCCACAGTAATATCAGGTGCTGGCAATGCTGGATCCATTTGAATTACTGCCGCCGAGGTACGGTACTCACAATTACGCGAATCACGCACCCATATATCATAATTTGTTCCTGGCGCCAATGAACCTGCCAATGCTACTGTAGAAATATTGCTAAAGTCATCCGAAGTGTCCCCTGGAGTAAGTGTACCATCCCTGTCAACCGGGGCTCCCGAAGGAACAAAGGCATATTCATACGGACCGCCCGCTCCCCCACTACCTCGAACGGTAAGTTGTCCAAGTGCATTACAATTGGCATTTTGATTACTAATCACGTCTACTCTAGGCGAATTGGTGAATATTGTAGTTGTATCACCATCAACGCATCCACCGGTATCTACTACCATAATTCCGTAATTACCAGGCTCATATCCTGTAAAGGACCCTGTCGTAATAGCGGTTGTCCTTGTGTCTACAACCTCACCCGTATCTAAATTTGTCAGCTCAATATCCAAGCTTCCTACCGCACCTGTAACTGTATATTCTAAATCATATTTTATTTGACCCGTTGGATCACAAGCGCCATCTACAGAAGTTAAATCCACATCCAAAGTTAAGATACTTTCAGGGGACTCTATAATTTGGGTATAATAACACCCCGCTCCCTGATCAAACACTTCTACCGTGAAAGACTCACCTGCCTGTATATTTGGAAAACAATAATTCCTAACTGCCCCCAAAGAAACCCAAGCGTTTGCCGGTATTTCAACCCTTCGAATATCAAAAGGACCTGTACCCCCAGCAATGTCTACACAATGCGTAAAACCAGCTGCATTACACGTGGCTTGTACGGTTGGATCTGGGATGACAACAACTTCATTCGAGCCTATGGAAAATAAATCTTCATCCACACACCCTCTTGAATCAATGGTTATAACACGGTAATTCCCTTGTACTAAATTTGAATTTTGAATAGACAAAGGCAGATCTCCCACTGTAATGTTATTTCGGATATCTATTTGATTTCCTAAAACATTTTCTATAATAATCGTAAAGTCCGAAACACCACCTACAATATTATCTATGGTCACACCTCCGGAAGGTGTGGATGTGGCAGAACATGACGCATCAATTGGTGTGATAGATGTGCTTGGAGAGGCGGTTCCGTCATCCGTAATAGTCACAGGGGTGATTGCCGTTATACAACCATTGGCATCTTTCACCAAATACTCATAAGAGCCTGCGGATAAACCGGAATATACGGTTTGAGAGCTAAAATTATAGGTATTTGTAGGATCGGGGTTGTTGGGGTCTGCTACCAAGGTCCCTACCGGTGCAAAAACTACTTCAAAAGGCGGCAACCCTGACGATACGGTTGGAATAACCTCTACAAATCCACTGTTCGGGTCCGAACAACTTGGGCCAACCTCACGATGTGTTGCCTCAATTGGCGTGGGTTGATTAAATGTAATTGGACTAGATGTATTGGTACAATTGTTACTATCGGTTACCTCCACGGTATAAACACCATTACCGGCATAAGGCACGGTATAACTAAAAGGGTTTGAAGGTAGAGCACCACTACTAACTGGGCTTCCGTCCAAAAAAATAGTATATGACGTGGTACTTAAATCAGTGATGTTCCCTCCATCTACTTCAATTTCCAATTCTCCATTGCCTCCACAGGGAATTTCAGCAGCTACATCCAAATTAATTTGTACTTGAGGTGGAATTCGCACCGTAAGGATATCGGAACAATTATTACCATCAACTACTTCTATAGTGTGATTTCCGGGCACCAAATCATCAAAGGTATAAGTGCCAGCAGAACCTGGAGTTTGTAAAGCTCCACCATTTATTCTATACTGGTGTGTGGCCAAAGCAGCTGAACCGATTACCGAAGTTACGGTTACCGAGGCCCCGTTTATTGCGGAATAGCAAAAATCGGTGGCACCTTGAGAGATAATAGGTGTAGAAAATGCAGATAAGGTAAAAGTATCTGTAGCAAGACATCCTTCAGAGTCTATAACAGTTAACGTATAATTACCTTCCAATGTTAAATTTCCGAAGGTTCTATTAGTCCTCGGTCCCTGTGTCACAAAACCTGCAGGGCCCTCGAGTTGATATTTATAAGAGGAACCAAAACCTCCACTAGCGACTCCTTCAACTCTTCCAACATTATTATTTTGACAGCTCATTGCCGTTACATTAGCTGTAACCGAAAGCGGCACGGAAGGCTCAACAATAACAAGGTCTGCTGTACTGGTACAATTGGTGGTATTATCCGTTACACTAATAGTATAGGTCCCCGCACCAATATTTGTCACGGGAATTTCAAAATCGCTGGTACTTCCACTAAGACCGGTTCCCGATATTGAATAAGAATACCCACCAAGAGGATCAAAACCATCTACTAGAAATGCACCAAAACCATCTGTTGCAGCAGGACATACTTGTCGATCTCCTCCAGATTTTACCCTGGCACGTATTGTACTTATGCCTCCAGTTGTAAAACTGGCTGGATAAACACAGCCGTTTGCATCGGTAATTTCAAATTGATACGAAGTATCCAAAGTCAAGCTATTAAAAACATTGCTCCCTTGCGTCAGTGAAATGGGAGATACAATTTCATATTGCGTAATTGCAACTCCGCTGGTTACATTAATAGTGACACTACTAGTGCCACTTGCACAATCAATATTATCTTGAACAAAGTCGATAGCCGAAGGTTCTTCCGGTTCATTGACAACTATTGGTGTTAAAGTTTGGTAACACCCTGCATCATCTTTGATATATGGGATATAGGTACCAGAGGCCAACCCCGTAAAAGTAGTACTGCCTTGATAATTAACATTGTCCAAACTGTATTCATAACCTGATCCAGAACCTCCGCTCGCAGTACTAAAGTCTATAGTTCCGCCTCCGTTGGCACAGGTATAATCTTGACTTAAGTTTGCAGCGCTTGTAATACTTCCAATACTACTAACCGTAACAGGGGGCATAATCATGGTACAACTAAAGCCACCTTGTTGGTAGCGCACTTCTATTGTATTATACGTACCATCGGCAACAGGCAATTGTGGAGTTGTCACCCATGGATCGGTGCCTGTGCTACGATAAGACAAATTATATCCCTTTGCATCCACTACAGTAAAATTCAATTTAGCCCCCCCGTTGGTACAGGTACCATCTGTTCCGCTTACAGTGATATCGGGCGGTGTTAATTCCTCCACATTGGCCGAGGCGGTAATGGTACATCCATTACTATCGGTAATTAATAAATCGTAAGACCCTGGACTTGTAACGGTATAGACCGTATTATCGGAATAAGAGCTACTGGATGGCCCTGTCCCGTTTACTATAAAAGTATATGGTGCCGTCCCGCCCGAAGTTCTCACGGTGATGTCTACACTGGCAACGCTACATCCAAAACTATTATTGACCTCGGTAGAGGCATCCAAAGCTACAATACCATCACCTATAAGAATAGCATTTCCGTTTATATCCAAATTTTGGGTAGGAGGAGGAATCCCTAAAGAAAGATCTCCTTTACATTGCTGTGTTTCAACACTTACACTGTAAGTACCAAAACCAACAGCACTAAAAACATAATTATCAGCTGCAATAAAAGAAGTAAATTCTTGTGGTGTTCCATTGTCATCCAATAAGGTATACTTGTATGGACCAGGGACATTATTAACCACCACCGAAACGCTTCCGGTATCCCCACTGCACTCCGCATCTACAAAAGTTACATCGATATCTATATCCCTTTGCTCAATTTCAATTGGGTCATATAAATATTCACAGGTATTCTGTGTGTTTTGCAGTCTTGCCTTTACCAAATAAGTCCCTGGCATCAAATTGTCAAAAATAGGACCTTGCCAGGAACCAAAACCACTTCCACTATCTATACTGTATTCATAAGCACTGGAAAGGTTAGTAATTTGAATCCTACCAGGAACACCACAAATAAAATTCCTTTTTACAAATGTTTGGGTTATAGTACTTTTTTTAACGTTGAAGTAATAAAATGGACCAGTTCCATTGACCCTAACCCTATAACCTGCTCCAATGGAAGAATTGATGCTGCTGGCATCAATATTAAATGTATTACTAGGGCTAATAGTGGTCCAACAACTTAGGTTGGTATTGGCACATTTATCATCTACATTAAAAACACATCCCCCACTTGGAATAAATTGTTGCCATTCATAGCTAGTATAGGCCCCCTGCAATGTGACAAGCCTATCATCGAAGTCACCACAAAGAGTATAGCTCGCTAAGGTACTACCGTCATTATTACAATTATCATAGGCATCCGCATTGGTAATAATAGTTGCAAACATCATTGGACTTGGAGTAGCCTCAAGACCAACCTCGTCTTGCTGATTGGGTTGAACCTTGTCCTGTAGGTTATTTTCCTTTGCCCGAGGAACAATTGTTTCTGCCAAATTTATATTTTCTACCGCAGTAGAAACATCGGCTATAAATTGATAGACTAAGGTATTTGCCTTAGATACGCTAAACACAATGCTTAGGGCTATCAAAAGTAGGGCATAATATAAATGCCTTGGTTTCTTTTGGAGCATAGGTAAAGTAGGTTTTACAAAAAATATTTGGACTTGGGGAAGTCAAAGTATATTTTTAGAGTAATAGTTTAAACTTATATTTTATATTTATCTTTAGTGTTCTTAGCTATATTATTAATATTTAACGTTGAATTATGAAAAATAGTATCCTAATTATATTCATCAGTCTATTGTCATTAAATTTTTCATGCGCACAACAACCTGAAAATGAAATAAATACCACCGACAACCCACCCTTTACCGCCGAACTAATAATCGATGAACTGCAAACTCCATGGGGATTTACCTTCCTTCCGGATGGCAGTATGCTCATTACAGAAAAAGCAGGCCAATTGATCCATTTTAAGGAGGGGAAAAAAAATATCGTAAGTAATTCGCCCAAAGTTTACAACAGAGGTCAAGGTGGACTTCTGGATGTTGTTTTGGATCCCAACTACAGCATGAATGGGTGGATCTACATATCCTATGCTTCAGAGGAAGGTGGAGACAAGGGCGGAAACACGGCTATCATCAGGGCAAAACTAAGCGACAACAGCCTTATAGACACCCAATTATTATACAAGGCCACCCCAAACACAACGGGAGGCAATCACTTTGGGTCGCGAATTGTCTTTGATAACGATGGGTACCTATATTTTTCTATTGGGGAACGCGGAGAAAGAGATGTCAACCCCCAAGATATTACCAGGGATGGTGGAAAAATTTACCGTTTAAACGCAGACGGGAGCATTCCTACAGACAATCCTTTTGTTACTACAGAAGGTGCAAAAACCGCTATTTACAGCTATGGCCATAGAAATCCGCAGGGCCTGGTCAAAAATCCCACAACAGGTGAAATTTGGGATAACGAACACGGCCCACAAGGGGGGGATGAAATCAACATTATAGAAAAAGGCAAGAATTATGGTTGGCCGGTCATCACCTACGGTATAAATTATAGTGGTACCCCTATTACGGACAAAACCGAGATGGAAGGTATGGAACAACCATTACATTACTGGGTACCATCCATTGCACCTAGCGGAATGGCTTTTGTAACCTCGGACAAATATCCGGATTGGCAAGGCAACCTATTAATCGGCTCTTTAAAGTTTCAATATTTGGAAAGACTGGAGCTTAAGGACAATAAGGTTGTTTACCGCGAAAAGTTAATGCCAGATATTGGACGTGTCCGCGATGTAAGGCAGGCCCCTGACGGTTTTATTTATGTAGCCGTGGAAGGCAAAGGAATCTATAAATTAATACCAAAAAATTAACAGCTCTTTCCGAAATTCAAAATATTTAAAAAAAGTTATATATGAAGCTTTTGCTTATAGCCTATATTTCATCTATTCTATTATTGTCAATTTTTCTTTTTCAAGACAAGGATCTGGAGGAAAGTATTGACCGAGGCAAGGGTATCTATACCGATTTTTGCGTTACCTGCCATATGACCAATGGTGAGGGCGTTGAAAAAACGTTCCCACCATTGGCCCAATCCGACTACCTACTAAATAAAAGAGTTGAGAGCATAAGGAGCATAAAATATGGTCTGCAGGGAGAAATCGTCGTTAATGGAGTTACTTACAATAACTCTATGGCCTCACTGGGTCTCTATGACGATGAAATTGCAGATGTAATGAACTACATCCTAAACTCTTGGGGCAATAAAAGTAAAAAAATGGTTACAGAGGAGGAGGTTGCCGCCATAACCAAAGAATAGCCCTAATCTCTACGTGAATCAATTGCTTTTTTAACGGATCCGTATTTTTTCAATAATCGTTCGGCTTCGGTATAATCAATTTTAAGTTCCTCCACCAAATATCGTGTTCCGCGGTCTACCAATTTTTCATTGGTAAGTTGCATATTCACCATTTTATTGCCTTTTACCCTACCAATTCTGATCATCAAGGCAGTGGATATCATATTAAGTACTAATTTTTGTGAGGTTCCGCTTTTCATCCTTGTACTTCCCGTTAGAAATTCCGGACCAACATTTACGGCAATAGGAATCTCTACTGCCTGTGTTAGTGGAGAACCAGGATTATTGGTAATACACGCCGTCAACAATCCATGAGCAGCAGCCTCTTCTACCCCGCCTATAACATAAGGCGTTGTTCCCGATGCTGCTATTCCAACAACGGTGTCATTTTTAGTTAAACTAAAAGGTTCCAAATCTTTCCAGGCCTGGGCGTCATCATCCTCAGCATTTTCAACGGCCTTTCTAATGGCCATATCCCCGCCCGCGATCAATCCTATAATGTGATCGTGCGACAACCCAAAAGTGGGTGGGATTTCCGAGGCATCCAAAATACCTAGTCGGCCACTAGTTCCGGCACCTATATAAAACAGTCTGCCCCCCTTGTCGAACCTTTCCTTTAAACCATCAACCAATTTAGTTACCTCGGGTATAACCTTGGCTACGGCATGTGCAACTAGTTCATCCTCCTTATTCATATTAGTGAGGATGGTATTGGTATCCATCAATTCCAGGTTATTATAGTTTGATGGTAATTCGGTAATCTTTTGGTATTCGGACATAAATGCATGTTTAACATATTAAGTACAAAAATAGTTTTTTAGTGGAAAAAAGACATGAAAATCAACAACTGTCTTTATTTGAAAATCGAGGGACTTCAAAATATTTATTAATAATATTATCCAAAAACCTTTAAATATTAAAAAAAACTTACTTTCGGATTGTAATTAATTAGAGTCACCTTATTAAAGCCTAATGCTAAAAATTCTTACTACCATCGTGCTTTTAACACTTACCTCCTGCTCGGTATTCAAGCCATCAATACCAACACCCAAACACGAATTTAGAGGGGTATGGATAGCTACCGTGGCCAACATAGACTGGCCAAAAAACAGTCTCGATAGTATTGAAAAACAAAAACAGGATTATCTAGAAATCCTCGATTTTTATCAGGATTTAAATTTTAATGCCGTAATTGTTCAAATTAGGGCCGCTGGGGATGCCTTTTACCCTTCCCAATACGCACCTTGGTCTAGATTCCTGACAGGCAACGAAGGAGTTGTCCCAGAGCCTTATTACGACCCTGTACAATGGATGATACAGGAAGCACATGCCAGGGGAATGGAATTTCACGCGTGGCTTAATCCTTACCGAGCTACTTTTGATGAAAAACTGGGAATTTTAAGTAAAGACCATGATTTTAATCTACAGCCCGACTGGATGCTGAAATACGGAAAAAAATATTATTACAATCCAGGATTGCCAGAAGTACAACAACATTTAACCAATATCATGGGAGAAGTGGTCGCCAATTACGATGTAGATGCAGTACACTTCGACGACTATTTTTATCCCTATAAGATAAGCGATGAGACTTTTGAAGATACGGAAACTTATAAGAAATACGCCCAACCACAACAATCGTTGGAAGATTGGCGAAGAAGCAATATTGATAGTTTGGTGCAAAAAGTTCATAAAACCATAAAAAGCAAAAAACCTTGGGTACAGTTCGGTATCAGTCCGTTTGGAGTGTGGAAAAACAATAATACCGACCCTCGTGGATCGGACACCAAAGCTGGTCAGACCACCTATGAAGACCTTTATGCAGACCCCTTGTTATGGATGGAAAAAGGTTGGATCGATTATTTGGTGCCACAAGTTTATTGGAGCATGGATCTACCCGTAGCATCCCATAAAAAAATTGTAGACTGGTGGTCCAATAATAGTGTGAATACCAATCTATATATTGGTAATGGACCATACAAAATAAGAAACAATATCGACAAAGCTTGGGATAAAAAAAAGGAACTACCGGACCAATTAAGATATGCCAGGGAAGATAAAAATGTAACGGGCAATGTATTTTTCAGCGCCAAATCCCTCATGTCCGACAAGGAGGATGTGCTCAAAATATTAAGAAAAAAACACTACCATAGTATTGCTTTGCCCCCTATCTCCCCATTACAAAAAAATGTATTTAAAAATGAAATTATAGATACCAGGCTTGAAGAAAAAGACGGGCTATTTCTATTCACTATCCCATCATATCAAGAACAAAATTTAAGATATGCTTTGGTGTATTTTGCCAAAAAAGAATCAAAATTAGACCTTAAAAACACTGATCGATTAGTGGCAAAAATACCACTATCGGACTCCGGTAATTTTAGTTTTGACAGTTCGAAATTCAAAGGAAAAAAAGTTATGGCGGTCACCTTTATAAATAACTTTGGACAGGAAAGTAAACCCAAAATAATCATTATAAATAAAAAATAAGGAGGGTTATTTTCCCACTTTTCAGGTAAAACAAAAATCAATTTTAAAATATTAAATGCAGGTATAATGATTCAAAAAGACAAGGGGGCATGGGCATGGGTTCCCGTTTTATACTTTACACAAGGCATTCCTTACGTACTTGTAGTAACGGTTTCGGTAATAATGTATAAAAAACTGGGTTTAAGCAATTCATACATCGGATTATACACGAGCTGGCTATACCTTCCGTGGGTATTAAAACCCCTATGGAGTCCGTTTGTGGATCTAAATGGCACCAAAAGAAAATGGTTTTTATACATGCAATTAATTATCTCATTGGCCATTTTAGGAGTGGGGTTAACGGTGCCCACCACCATTTTTTTCACCACTACTTTGGCGTGTTTTTGGATGGCGGCTTTTGCTTCCGCAACCAATGATATTGCATCGGACGGATACTACATGTTGGGGCTGACAGAAAAAAAACAGGCCTTCTTTGTAGGCATGCGCAGCACCTTCTATCGCCTGGCCATGATTACCGGTCAAGGGCTCATTGTTATCCTTGCAGGATTTTTGGAAAACTATTATGGCGACAATACAAAGGCATGGTCGGTTACCATGATCGCCGCTGCCATTTTAATGTTTGCGCTGACCATTGCAAACTTTTTTGTAACACCAAAATATGAAAGCTCGGAAGCTATAGTTCAAGTAAAACCGGAGGGATTTTTAGAGGTGTTTATTTCCTTTTTCAAAAAGCCCAATATTGGAATCGCCTTGGCTTTTATTTTAAGTTACCGTCTTGGGGAATCCCAATTGGTAAAAATGGCGGCACCTTTTTTATTGGACAAAACTTCCGCCGGCGGATTGGGATATTCCACGGAAGCCGTGGGGACCATTTATGGCACGGTCGGTGTAATTATGTTGTCCTTGGGAGGAATATTGGGAGGAATCCTAATCTCCAAGGACGGCTTAAAAAAATGGATGTTACCCATGGTTCTGGCGCTAAATATACCCAATGCGATGTACGCATTCCTGGCTTTGACAAACACTACTAGTATAGTAGCAGTTGTTGCTACAGTAGTGTTTGAACAGTTTGGATATGGTTTTGGATTTGCCGCCTTTCTGATCTACCTTATTTATATTGCCGAGGGAATTTCAAAAACCTCTCACTATGCGATCGCAACTGGATTTATGGCCTTAGGAATGATGTTGCCCGGAATGATCAGTGGCTATATACAGGAATGGCTTGGATATGGTGGTTTTTTTGTTTGGGTGGTCATCGCTGCACTGCCCGCCCTTTTCCTTTTAAAATTTATTAAATATCCCGCCGATTACGGCAAAAAAAGCGAAACAGATGTCATCTAAACTTACCCCCTATAAAACTGCCAAGACCCAACTTGCCCTAAGGGAAAAAATTGGTCAATTCTTTATGCCCGCCGCCTTCATCAATGATACTGAAGAAGAGATTCAGGAATTAGAAAAACTAATCGGCAAATACCATATTGGTGGGCTCTGTTTCTTTCACAGCAGGGCCAGTGCGGCGACCAATTTTGAAGGAAAAAAGAAAATTGTTTATAACGAACAAAGCCTTACAACACTTAAGAACCTTATTCGTCGATACCAAAATGCGGCCAAATATCCGCTGCTCATTAGCATTGATGCCGAATGGGGCTTGGCCATGCGCATTGAAAATACACCGCATTATCCGTATGCCATAACCCTAGGCGCAATCCAAAATAATGACGATCTAATTTATAAGGTAGGACAACAAATAGCCATGGATTGCAGACAGGCGGGAATTCATTGGAATTTGGCACCCGTGGTAGACATCAACAACAATCCCAATAATCCCGTCATTGGCTATCGCTCATTTGGGGAGGACAAATTAAACGTCACCAAAAAGGCCATTGCCTTTATCGAGGGTACAAAAAGTGCCGGTGTTCTAAGCTGCATCAAGCATTTTCCGGGACATGGGGATACGGCTACAGATTCCCACCTCGGTTTACCGATTATTAACAAGACCAAGGAAGCCCTAATGGAGAATGAACTATATCCCTTTAGGGAAGCCATAAAGAACGGAGTGGATAGTGTCATGGTCGGTCATTTATCCATACCCTCTTTGGACAATGGCAAGGGTACTCCCGCAACGGTTTCCAAAACCATCATTGAAGGTCTCCTTCGCCAAGAACTCAATTTTAATGGCGTGATTATTTCCGATGCCTTGAACATGCATAGCGTAAGTAAAATGTTTCCCGAAAAAGGGCTACTGGAATGGCGTGCCTTTGATGCCGGAAACGATATTCTATGTTTTGCGGAGCATACAGAGGAAGGTATCCAAAAAATAATGGATAATGCCGACCCCAGTAACATAGAAGAACGATTTAAACGAATCTGGAAATTAAAGGAACAAGCCTTCGGTTCCCTGCCCTTACCTAGCATAAACTCAGGAAGAACTCCAAGTTTAAACAAACAGTTGGCAAAGGAAAGTCTCACCCTGTTGACCGGTAGCGATAACATTATAAGCGACTTTAAGAAAGAAGGGTTCACTTGTCTCGTTCTAGGAGAATCTACCAACAGGACCTTTGCGGAAACCGCTATCAAAATTGCAGGTGAGGGAGCTAAAAATGAGCACAATATTTTAATAGCTTTGTACCCCCCTAAGGTTAAACCTCAAAATAACTTTGACCTCAAAACAGAGGAATTGGAACAGCTGCAGCACTTACTAAAAACAAGGAAAGTTATTCTATACGTTTTCGGAAACCCTTACGTGCTTAACCTCATAAACTATAAAGCAGCCATAGCTGTGGTCTTGGGATATCAAAATTGCAACGAATTTCAAGATAATGCCCTGGCCCATTTCATAGCCAATAACAAAGCAAAGGGAAAATTACCAGTTTCCATTCATCTAAAAGAACACTAAAGACAATGGAGAACAACATCATCGATTCCTGGAATAAAAATGCCCTTGAATGGATCAAGGTAATTGACAATGCCGATATAGAGTCCAGAAAATATACCAATAAGGCCATATTCGAACTCATTGGCAATTCTCCTGCCATCAAAATTTTGGATGTAGGATGTGGAGAGGGCTGGCTCACTAGAAGCCTTGGCTCCATAGGCAAATCTGTGGTAGGTATGGATGCCACTCCCCTATTGTTGCAAAATGCTAAAACAAAAGGGGACGGTAGTTATTATCAAATGTCCTACGAAGATATTATATTGGGAAGCCCTATTCCGGAGTCACCCTATGATGCCGCTGTTTTCAACTTTTGCCTTTACCAGAGGGAAGGGCTAGGCCAACTTCTGAAACAAGTAAAAAAATCGCTATCCGAAAACGGGTATATCGCCATACAGACCCTTCATCCCTTTTTTTTATTACAAAACAATATGGAATATAAAAGCCAATGGATCAAGGATTCCTGGAAAGGGCTACCAGGTAATTTCACAGATAGCCATTCCTGGTATGCCCGTACCTATGAATCATGGATGTCCGTATTTAAAAAAGCGGGACTTCAATTACACCAATTACAGGAAGTGACGAATGATGATAAAAAGCCCGTTTCGGTGATTTTTATATTGTCCGAATAACGCTAAGCCATCAATATGCACTATAACAAAAATAATAATCAAAAATGAAAATATATAAAGTCATCGGGCTAATGTCCGGAACGTCCTTGGACGGATTGGACCTAGCATACTGCCATATATGGAAAACTGATACTGGCTGGAATTTCGAAATTAAACAGACGCATAGTATTTCCTATAGCGAGGAAATCCAAGCAAAACTTAAAAACTCCATTTATCTGCCAGCGGACCAATTACTGCAATTCCACAACTCTTATGGCAGCTGGCTCGGATTACAGACCAAGGAGTTTATAACAACCAATAAATTAGAGGTGGATTTTATTGCCAGTCATGGCCACACCACCCATCACCAACCCCAAAACGGACTCACCTTTCAAATTGGCTCGGGCCAACATTTGGCCAATGAGAGCGCCACAAAAGTAATTTGTGATTTCCGGACCAACGATGTGGCCCTTGGGGGGCAAGGTGCTCCATTGGTCCCAATAGGGGATAAACTCTTCTTTGGACAGTACGATTACTGCCTAAACCTAGGAGGAATTAGCAACATATCGTTCGAAAATAATGGCAGAAGAGTGGCTTATGACATAGGACTGGCCAATATGATTTTGAACCATATTACCCAGAAAATTGGCCTACAATATGATAAAGGAGGAGCTTTGGCAAAAACCGGAAAGATAAACCAAAGCATGTTGGACCAACTTAATGACTTGGAATTCTATAAATTACCCTTTCCAAAATCTATTGGGTTCGAATGGTTTGTAGAAAAAGTAGTCCCCATTGTCCAGGCTTCTTCAGATTCCGTAGAAAATTTATTACATACGGCCATTCACCATATATGCGATCAAATAGCCCTACAGATTAAGACACAACAGAATAAAACAAATCAAAGCTTATTTGTTACAGGAGGGGGTGCCCTGAATATTTTTTTGATAGACTGCTTACAGGAAAAACTTGGTGAGGAAACCAAAGTTATTTCACCCTCCAAAACTTTGATAGAATTTAAAGAAGCCCTTGTTTTTGCGCTTATGGGCGTCCTCAGGGAGGAACAAAAAACCAATTGCCTAAGTTCTGTGACCGGAGCTAAAAGGGATTCCTTTGGCGGAGTCGTTCATTTACCTCAATAAAAAATATCGCTTGGTATATTAAGACAAAACCCTATCTTGGTTTCCAAATAAATGTACTAACCTATAATTAAAATTATAAATGAGCGATAAACAAAAAAAGGCTTCTGCCTATTGGAAGGAAAATGTGCGCTATTTATTTATTCTTTTATCCATTTGGTTTTCCGTTTCGTTCGGGGCCGGAATTCTCTTTAAAGATGCCTTAAACACCATTAAAATTGGTGGTTTTGAATTAGGATTCTGGTTTGCCCAACAAGGTTCTATCTACGTCTTTGTGGTCTTAATATTTGTATACGTTCGGCTTATGAACAAGTTGGACAAAAAATATGGCTACAACGAATAAAGTTCCATATTACTAAAACTCCACCTTTAATTACAAAAAAATGCTTTTGGGCTAACCACGTAATTTTTTATAAAAAATAATCCAATATATCAACCAAAACCTTTAAAATATGAGTGCTCAAGTCTGGACGTACCTTCTTGTCGGAATCACCTTTACGCTTTATATAGGAATTGCCATCTGGTCTAGGGCCGGGTCCACGAAAGAATTTTATGTAGCAGGCGGTGGCGTGTCTCCCTTGGCCAACGGAATGGCCACTGCGGCCGACTGGATGTCCGCAGCCTCCTTTATCTCCATGGCGGGAATTATTGCCTTTGCAGGTTATGATGGATCCGTATATCTTATGGGGTGGACCGGTGGCTATGTACTTTTGGCATTGCTCCTTGCCCCCTATTTAAGGAAATTTGGAAAGTTTACAGTACCCGATTTTATAGGGGACAGATATTATTCCAATACGGCGCGTATGGTGGCCGTGTTCTGTGCACTAATTGTTTCCTTTACCTATGTAGCCGGACAAATGCGAGGTGTTGGCGTGGTCTTCTCCAGGTTTTTACAGGTCGATATAAATACGGGGGTGATCATAGGGATGATAATAGTCCTCTTTTATGCCGTTTTAGGCGGTATGAAAGGAATTACCTATACCCAAGTGGCCCAATATTGTGTTCTAATATTCGCCTTTATGGTCCCTGCCATTTTTATATCTTTTCAAATGACAGGAAATCCTATACCTCAACTTGGAATGGGATCTACCTTAAATGATGGATCGGGAACCTTTCTAATGGATCGGCTGAACGGACTCTCTACAGAACTGGGTTTTGCTGAATATACAGATGGTAGTAAATCCGTTATAGATGTTTTTGCCATTACCTTGGCCCTTATGGTAGGTACGGCAGGACTACCTCATGTTATTGTTCGGTTTTTTACCGTTAAAAGGGTTAAGGATGCAAGGAAATCTGCCGGACTTGCCTTGTTCCTTATCGCAATCCTTTATACAACAGCTCCCGCTGTGTCCGTTTTTGCCAAAATTAATTTGATCGATACCGTGAGTAACCGGGAATATAGCCTTATGCCCGTTTGGTTCAAAAACTGGGAGGACACAGGATTGTTGACATTTGATGACAAAAATAAGGATGGTCTTATCCAATATGTAGCCGATAATGACAAAAATGAATTAACAGTTGATAATGATATTATGGTATTGGCCAATCCTGAAATTGCCAATCTACCTGCATGGGTAATTGGACTGGTAGCTGCCGGAGGTTTGGCCGCGGCACTGAGTACCGCTGCCGGATTATTGCTGGTTATTTCAGCCTCTGTTTCACATGATTTGATCAAGAAAGTGTTTAAACCCAATATCTCAGAAAAAGGAGAGCTTTGGGCGGCAAGGGGTGCGGCAACAGTTGCTGTGGTTATCGCCGGATATTTTGGTATTAATCCACCTGGATTTGTGGCCGCTGTAGTGGCCCTGGCCTTTGGGCTGGCAGCAGCGTCCTTCTTCCCAGCTATTGTCTTGGGGATTTTTTACAAAAAAATGAACAAGGAAGGTGCCATTGGCGGAATGGTTGTAGGAATCAGTCTCATGTTATTCTATATGGCCAAATTTAAGCTGGGCTGGCTGGGAGATATCCCGGATAAGTCGGAATGGTGGTTTGGCATATCGCCTGAAGGTTTTGGCACTGTAGCCATGATCGTTAACTTTATAGTTGCCCTGGTTATCAATAAATTTACCCCAGATCCTCCTGAAGAAGTGCAGGAAATAGTAGAAAACATAAGAATCCCAAGTAACGCAGGAGAAGCGGTAGACCACTAATCCATTTAATAAGCCGGGGAAATACAACTATAAAGGAAGGTCTGTAAATTATTATGGGGTGACTTCTATAGTCTATATCTAAAAAAATGGACGCCATTACCTTTTTCAAATTTATCAGTTTCTCAAAAAAATAGCCTTTCGTTATTAAATTCATTTAATGAAACTATCCTTTTATGGATGATTTATATAAATTTATAAAAATTTTAGAAACAGGATGAGCAATTATCACATTAAGCATTTAGAAGAGTACTACCAAGTTTATCGAAAATCGGTTCGCGAACCAGAAAATTTCTGGGGAGAGGTAGCAGAAGAGCATTTCTTATGGAGAAAAAAATGGGACAACGTTTTAAGTTGGGATTTTGAAAAGCCAGAGGTAAAGTGGTTCGAAGGTGCACAATTGAATATAACTGAAAACTGTATAGATAGACATCTACTTACCAGAGGAGAAAAAACGGCTATTATTTTTGAACCCAATAATCCGGAAGAGGAAGCCCAGCATATAACCTATCACCAGTTACACGAACGGGTCTGCCAAATGGCCAATGTTCTAAAGGACCAGGGTGTTAAAAAAGGTGATCGGGTCTGTATTTACCTTCCTATGATCCCAGAACTTTCCATTGCGCTTTTGGCCTGTGCCCGTATAGGAGCCATTCATTCGGTGGTCTTTGCAGGTTTTTCATCTACCGCCCTGTCCACAAGAATCAATGATAGTGACTGTAAATTGGTCATTACCTCAGATGGCTCCTATAGAGGAACCAAATCTATTGACCTAAAAGGGATCGTAGACGAAGCACTTGAAGATTCTCCTGGAGTAAAAACAGTATTGGTGGTAAACCGTACCAATGCCGAAATAACGATGAAAGAGGGTCGCGATAAATGGCTAGAGCCGTTATTGGAAAAGGCATATTTGGATTGTGTACCTGAAATCATGAATGCTGAAGACCCCTTGTTTATACTGTACACTTCAGGATCTACAGGTAAACCCAAGGGTATGGTACATACCACCGCTGGTTATTTGGTGTATACCGCATACACTTTTAAAAATGTTTTTCAATATACAGAAAACGATGTCTATTGGTGCACCGCGGATATAGGCTGGATTACCGGGCATAGTTATATTGTATACGGACCCTTGGCCAACGGTGCCACAACCCTTATGTTCGAGGGGGTTCCCAGTTACCCCGATTTTGGACGCTTCTGGGAAATCGTGGAAAAGCACAAGGTGAACCAATTTTATACGGCCCCAACGGCTATCCGGGCCTTGGCAAAACAAAATATTTCCTTTGCCGAAAAACACGACCTGTCCTCCTTAAAAGTACTGGGCTCGGTAGGAGAACCGATCAACGAGGAAGCTTGGCACTGGTACAACGATGTTATTGGAAAAAAGAACAGTCCCATTGTTGATACCTGGTGGCAAACAGAAACGGGAGGCATCATGATAACCCCCATTCCTTATGTTACCCCAACCAAGCCCACCTATGCGACACTACCTTTTATAGGCATACAACCGGCATTAATGGATGAGCAGGGAAAAGAGCTCAAAGGCAATCAGGTAGAAGGCCGTTTATGTATAAAGTTCCCATGGCCAGGAATGGCGAGAACCATCTGGGGCAATCACGAACGGTATAAGGATACCTATTTTTCCGCCTACCCCAACAAATATTTTTCAGGGGATGGCGCCTTAAGGGACGAGGTAGGATACTACAGAATTACTGGTCGTGTAGACGATGTAATCATCGTATCCGGTCATAATTTAGGGACCGCTCCAATAGAGGATTCCATAAACGAGCACCCAGCAGTAGCGGAATCGGCCATAGTAGGCTTCCCCCACGATATTAAGGGCAACGCACTTTACGGCTATGTAATCCTTAAGGAAACAGGGGAATCCCGTAACCACGATAATCTAAGGAACGAAATTAACCAGATTATTACCGAACATATCGGCCCCATTGCCAAACTGGATAAGATACAGTTTACCTCTGGCCTGCCAAAGACCCGTTCCGGCAAGATAATGAGACGTATCCTGCGCAAGATTGCCAGTAGGGATATGAACAATTTAGGGGATACCAGCACTCTGCTAAATCCCGAAGTAGTAGAAGAAATTAAGGACAACGTACTTTAATTTATTTGGTGGGGCATTGCCACTTTATGGAAAAACATAAAGTGGCCGTGCTTTCCGCTATATCTTTTTTATGTGCCGAGTATAATACCCGCCCCTAATTACACATGCTACCAATGCCATAAAAAAGGATGCCACTGCAATCACTAATGCGGACAACATCCAACTAGTTCATGCTCGCCCAGATTTCCATAATAAATTTGAGCCCTAATATATTTAATAGTATTAAATTGCCATGTTTAACGGGCAATATGCTTTAGTTTAAATCTAAAAGCCTGGACGTTCCAAAATATTGGAATTGAATATAAGAGGATGTATCTCCTTGTGTCCCCAGCAATTATTTTTAAATAAAGTAATTTTTCCTATATGATCCAAGATGAGCAAGATTGAAATCAGGACAGTGGATGTCGTTCAATACATAAAGCCCTTGCGCGAAGGAGGCTCCCTTCCCGCAATTGTAAAGGCAGATGATGGGTTTCTTTATGTTTTGAAGTTTAGGGGTGCGGGCCAAGGAAAAAAAGCATTGATTGCAGAACTTATAGGCGGGGAACTGGCTAGGGCCATAGGGCTAAAGGTACCCGAGTTGGTCTTCATGAACCTGGATGATTCCTTTAGCAAGACAGAACCTGACGAAGAGGTTCAGGATTTATTAAAATTTAGCGTTGGCCTAAATCTAGGACTGCACTTTTTATCCAGCGCCATCACCTACGACCCCCTAGTATCCCAAATTGATGAAATGACCGCTTCAAAAGTGGTATTATTGGATAGCCTGATCAGTAACATAGACCGTACTGCCAAAAACACCAACCTATTACATTGGAATAAGGAATTATGGCTCATAGACCATGGTGCTAGTTTTTATTTTCACCATAACTGGGAAACATGGAAAAATCATCTTACCAGAACTTTCCCCCTTATTAAGGACCATGTGCTTTTATCGCGGGCTACAAAATTACCTGATGCCGCAGAAGAAATTGAACATTTATTGGATAAGGATAAAATTGCTGAGATAATTGCAACAATACCTGATGACTGGCTGCTGGACCAATCGGATACATTGACCCCAGAAGGAATGAGAGCGGCTTATATAAAATATATACATGCCAAACTTTCTATGATCAATTTATTAGTAAAAGAGTCTGAAGATGCAAGATAGGGTCAAATATGAATATGCCATTATTAGGATTGTTCCAAAAGTGGAGCGCGAAGAATTCTTTAACGTAGGCGTTATACTGTTCTCAAAAAGGAAAAAATTTCTCGGGGTAAAATTTCATATGTGCAAGAATAAATTGACCACCTTTTCATGTGAAGTCGACTTTGATACCTTGAACAACTATTTAAAAGCTTGGGAAGACATCTGTATTGGGGCTCCAAAAGGGGGCATCATAGGAGAATTGGATTTATCGGATAGATTTAGATGGTTAACGGCTTCCAGAAGTACTATTATTCAAAGTTCAGAAACCCACTCTGGGTTATGCCTAGACCCGCAAAAAGAACTGGAAGATATATTCAAGAATTGCGTTTTATAGAAATAGGTTTCATCATTACCATATCAATACCTGACCCAATCCCATAAAACCGCTGCTCTAATCTAGCACTGGACTAACCACAGAATTCATTTTTTACCCCCCCCCCTTAGTTCACTTGGAAAAGTAACATAAAAAACACAACACCCATAACTCATTGATTATAAATAGAAAAGCATTAAATTAGTTCATTAGAGCTTACCAAGCTAAGGTTGAAAAACCTTCCAAACCATTATGACCAATGAATGAAACCAATGAACATTTAAAACGTGAGGTTGGGGTTATGGGCCTTAGTGCCAATCTTGTCAATATTATGATCGGGGCCGGCATCTTTGCTCTCCCTGCCATTGTCGCGGCCGGACTCGGCGCTGCAAGTATTTTCGCTTATTTATTCTGTGGCCTGCTGATTACATTCGTCATGCTCTGTTTTGCAGAGATTGGCAGTAAAGTAACCACTTCCGGTGGGGCCTACACCTACATTGCATCTTCTTTCGGACAATATTTCGGCTTTCTTACTGTAATTCTGTTCGTACTTTCGGCATTAGCGGCAGATGCAGCTGTAGCTAACGCCTTGGTGGAGGTAATTGGATCAATGTTTCCCTTTTTTAAATCGAACTCTGTAAGGATATTTATTTTCATTGTCATATTTGGCGGATTAGGGTATATCAACGTTAGGGGGATTAAAGAAGGTATGGTTTTGGTAAAGACCATAACCGTTACCAAACTAATTCCACTTCTATTGCTGGTTATCTTTTCATGGGGAGAAGTATCCTTGGATTATCTGGTGATAGATTCAGTGCCAACGATTGCAGATATTGGAAAAATTTCACTCATCCTTTTTTTTGCGTTTCAGGGAGCGGAATCCGGTCTATGCATTAGCGGGGAGGTAAGAAATCCAACAAAAAATATTCCCAAAGCCATATTTATTAGTGTTGTTAGCGTTTTAATACTCTACATCCTTATCCAAACAGTTTCCCAGGGAGTTCTTGGAGCTTCACTGGCAAGCTTTAAGGAAAACCCCTTGAGTGTTGTGGCCAACCAAGTATTTGGCCCCATAGGCTTTACTGTAATCACCATTGGAGCAGCAATATCCATGTTGGGAAACTTAAGCAGTGAAATTTTGAGTTTCCCCAGGGTGTTGTTCAGGGCTTCGAAAGATAATGTCTTACCGCTAAGACCGCTCTCAAAAATTCACAGCCGATTTTCCACCCCGTACATTGCCATAATCGCTTATGCCACATCGGGATTTTTATTGGCGTCCTTTGGTGGATTTCAACAAATGGCCGTCATTTCCAGTGCTTCCATTCTACTGGTCTATTTGGGAGTAACACTTTCCGTGTTAAAGCTGAGAAAAAATACGGGTAAAAGAACTACAAATGAATTTAGAATACCCGGAGGCTATCTAGTCCCGATACTATCGGTAATTATTATTGTTTGGTTACTATCCAATCTAGACCGTCAAGAAGTTATCGGATTTGGGGTCTATTTAGTAATCCTAAGCATTATCTATTTCCTTAAGGACAAAATTTTGAAGAATAACTAGAAGGGTCAGTAATCCGGAAAATAGCAATGATCAAAAAATGCAGTTATAAAAAATACATGGGTGGATCAAGCCAATTTAGCTTTGTTCAATTTAGTAGAGAAAGACAACTCTTTTTTTACCCTAGAATTTTTGAACATGTACAAACGAGCTACTTTGTTTTCCTTTTTAACAGAAACTTTATTTTTAATAGTAGTAGTAGTAGTAGTAGTAGTAGTAGTAGTAACAATACTCATGGTAACAGCTTCAACTTTCACTACCTGCTCAACAGTGTTTGCTTCTGCAGCTACTCCGATAAAAAGAACAAAGATTAAAGTTAAAAGCGTTTTCATGATGCGTTGTTTTGTTCTGTAAATTTAACGCCACATACACCCTTGTATAGATCACAAATCGTTTAAACCCCCTTGTTTTTCGGTATCTAACAAATCTCCCGACAAAGTGCAGGAAATACCCGGTGAGGGAAAATGGAGGCTCAAATCCCTAATCGATGATATCGGTATTTAATCGGTAATTCTTACAGAAATTTGGTCCAAAAAAATTCAATCCCACCAAATTTTGTAGTAAAAAACTTATAATTTAAAGTTGGATATCAACAGATTCTCAAGAGTTATAGCATAGATTCCTTTCCCAAATCTGTACATATTTACTTTTATGAGGGGTAGTTGCAAGCAATTATCATAAATCCTATTTTTGGGATTATCCTATTCTTTGGAGCTTGTGCTATAGATGTTGGTTTTTATAGGATAAAAAGCATAAATAACAAGTCCAGAATTCAAGTTGTCAATAATGTTTACGAACCTTATATGTCTTATTTCTTCCATATGACAAGGGTTTATGAGGAGCTCATTAATGTCCTCTACAACAGTTCTTTACTTTACCATAATATACAGAAAATCTTTCCGTACATATTAGCGATTAAAACACTTAAGGCAGGGATATCTTTGTGTTGGGATAATTAGCACATCGGAAACAATGTTCATGGAAATCCAAGGTTTATTGCCCACCTAGCCAACCTGGAAGTCTTGAACAAAGCGAATATGAACTAATTAAAAGTAGTCCTGGATCATTCCCAAAAGTTGTGTGTGCATTAAATGAAAAGCCGTAACAATCCGTTTTACCTTTGATGTTTTGTTCATTTTTTGCATCGCCCAAAAAACGAA
>JGI24724J26744_10000578_pt1 | contig 26400 bp, 28 predicted proteins | sample Cruoilmetagenom7_FD_26744 | JGI IMG/M metagenome (IMG submission 26744) | reverse complement strand
GGCCAAGCCACTCTTTCCCCAGAAATTCAGCCTGAGTAGTTACGACAATTGCTTTGAAACCTGCCTGAATAAACTCATCAAGTAATTTTTCCCTTTCTTCGTTCCACAAAGGTAAAATCGGTTTTACTCCTGTCTCCCTGCATACTCTTTCCACCCAATCTCTATGTTGTTGAAGGTCAATATCTCCGAAAACGCCTGTTTCTATGCCTCTATCTTTCAGATCCAAAACAACCTTTTTGAATTCATCCTCATAACTTTGCCAGGATGTCCTTCTCTGGATAATTGGAATTTCCATTGTCTCCGACTGCAATCTTAAATGACCGGCATCAATTCCATGAGAACGTGAATGCTGCCCGTCTTCGGAGGTCATATTTACCAGATAAGAAATGTTGAGTCCTGACTTTTTGGACTCATAGAGCGATAAGGCACTTTCTTTACCACCGCTCCAGCAGCAGAATGCTTTTGTTCCTTTTTTCATAAGATTTCCTTTTTTTTAGATGATGTGTTACATAGTGAATTTCCTCCTTTCTCTTCCTTTGAAACAAACAGTATATACGGTTTGTGGGAAATCGGATTTTTCTCCACAACTACCACTGTTTTGTAAACTTCCTCAACTATCTGGTAGGTCAGAACTTCTTCAGGCTTACCTGTCTTGTAGATTTCCCCGTTGTTGAGAAGAATTAGTCTATCGCAATATTCACCCGCTAAATTAAGGTCGTGTAAAACCATGATTACTGTGAGCCCAAATTGTCTATTCAACTTCCTTATGAGGTCAAGAATTGCTACCTGGTGAGTTATATCCAGATGTGCTGTCGGTTCATCGAGCAAAAGCAATTTTGGTTCCTGTGTAAGAGCACGGGCAATTACAGCAAGCTGTTTTTCCCCGCCGCTTATCTCATCCACCGGTTGATTTTCGAACTTCAGCGTACCTGTCAGGCTCATATATCTTTTTGCAATTTCTTCATCCTTTCTTGTCTCGATAAATTGAAATTTCTTATAATGAGGTATTCTTCCGAGGAGGACAAATTCCTTAACACTCATGAAATTCGCATCGGAACTTTGAGAAACAACAGCTATCCTTTTTGCCAATTCTGCAAATCCCATGTTCCAGATATTCTTGCCTCTTAGGAGGATTTCTCCTCTTTTTGGCTTAAGCACTCTTGTTATTGCCCTGAGAAGAGTTGTTTTCCCTGAACCGTTCGGCCCGATTATTCCGATAAGCCCGCCGTCCTCCACGTTAAAATTTACCTTACGTAGGAGAAATTTAGTATCATACCCACAAGTTAGGTTCTTTACCTCAAGCATCTTTTTTATAGCAGCAAATCTTGCTCTCCCATAGCCAAACGAACCCGGCGATTACTTTTACACGATCTGTTTTTTAGATAGAGCATATACAAAAAGGGCTCCGCCAAGTATCCCGGTGATCACACCGACTGGCAGTTCAAGAGGTGAAATGATGGTTCTTGCCAGAGTATCACACAAGATTAGGAAAGCGGCACCGCTCAGGAATGAACCTACCAGCAGAATGCGATGGTCTCTCCCCATGAACAACCTTACAAAATGAGGGACAACCAAACCTACAAATCCGATGATACCGGCAACGGAAACACTCAAACCTGTTAGCACTGAAGCCAGAATAAAAAGAAGTTTTTTTGTCTTTTCCACATTTATCCCCAGGTGGAGTGCTTCCTCCTCGCCCAGAGAAAAAGCGTTCAGGGGAAGACAAAAAAGGTAAGAGATAATCAAACCGGAAATAGAGACCGCGAGGACCAGTTTTATAAAAGACCAGTTAGGTTCTTCCAGTGAACCCATCACCCAAAAAATAATTCCATGGAGGTTCTCTACACGGGAAACTGCCATAATAAGCATGATAAGGGAAGATGAAATGAAACTTACCATTACTCCGGTGAGGAGAAGAGTATGAATTTTCAGCCTGCCGCCTTTGATGCTCAGAGAGTAAACAAACAAAATGATAAGAGCAGCTCCGAAAAATCCAAAGGCGGGAATAGAAAAAAAGCCGATTTTCCGGTTCAATCCAAGCACAATATTCAAACACACCCCGAGAGCTGCTCCTCCTGAAATCCCGAGAGTATATGGTTCGACCAGAGGGTTCTTGAACATCCCCTGTAAAATTACACCTGCTAAACTTAGCGCTCCGCCTACCGCAAAACCAAGTACAATGCGCGGAAAACGGATATTGAAAATAATACTGTATTCAGCAGTACCTTTTCCGTCGCGGATTAACGGGACAATATTTTTTATAGGAATATTGGCAGAACCAAGACACAGCGAAAGCAAACTTATTCCGAGAAGGATACCTACCAGAATTAATATCCATGTACACCACCGGGTGAATTTCCTGTTTACCATTTTGTTCTACTCTGTTAACCCCGTTTCTACGGGTCGGGTTGAGATTACCAATCCATCTGCTCCCGCCTGTTTGGCGATATCCATAATCTCTACAGCCAATCCCAAATCTACCTTCTCATCGGCTTTGATAATTACAATTTTTTTATTTGATTCTCTTACCTGTGCTTTTAATTTGTCAAGGAGATCTCCCAACCCAACTTCCTCTTCATTGAGATACAGGTTATTATCACTCGAGATGACTATAATAATATCTTCCACATGATGCAGACTGCCTGTAGTTGCGGCAGGCAGAGTAAGCTTAATTCCCGGTTGAGTAACAAAATGAGAGGAGAGCATGAAGAATATCAGAAGCAGGAAAACAACATCTATCAAGGGAGCAATATTTAAAAGGGTTGTTACTTTCTTGCCTGTTTTAAACTCAATCATCCTGTTCATGAATGTTTAGGTCAATAAACTCTGAAGCTGTTTCTTTCATCTGACCGGCTGTGTTCTCTACCCTGCCTTCAAAGTAGTTATAAGCAACGATTGCCGGTATGGCTACGGACAAACCGGCTGCTGTAGTGATAAGAGCCTCCCATATCCCTCCCGCGAGAACGGATGCATCAACCCTTCCTCCGAGTTCCTGGATTTTTATAAAAGCACGAATCATCCCGGTTACAGTTCCGAGGAGTCCCAACAAGGGGGTCACATTCCCGATAATAGCCAGAGCCCGCAGGTTTTTATCCATCTTCCTTATCATCTTCGAACCGGCCATTGCAATTATTCTCTCTCTTTCTTCTAAACTTCTCTTATGTGTATGAATTGCTATTGCCAGAAGGTGGGAAACGGGATCACTTGCAGTTTCGCATAATTTCAATGCCTCGCCAGATTTATTGTCTTTCAAAAGGTGTTTTACTCTGGAGAAGAGGTTCGGGATTTTCACTCTTATGCGGTAAAAATAAATAAACTTGTTAAAGATTATAGCAATCGATATTACTGAGCATAAGACAATCGGCCACATGAGCAAACCGCCCTTTATCAAAAATTCAATATTCAATTCCTTCTCTCCCTGCTAATCCAGACGCGTATGGATGCTTAATACTTTTCACTTCACTAACGAGATCAGCTTTTTCAGCTATTCTTTTAAAAACACCGCGTCCTGTTAAAACCAGTTCAACTTTTTCAGGTTTTGAATTCAGAACATCGAGAACCTCATCTTCTTTTAAAAACCTGTCGCGCAATGAAATATTTATCTCATCAAGGATAATGACATCGTATTTTTCTCCTTTGTAGAGATTTTTTATGAAATCGAGACCTTTGAGGCACTCTCTCCGGATATCTTTGTGCGATAGATCTTTATTGAAATGCGGATGCCCTTTCGCAAATCCGAAAACGTCTACTCCTATGGTTTTTAAAATCTTGTGTTCTCCATTTCTCCATTTTTCCGGCTCTTTATGAAAATAGATGTAGCAAACTCTGAGGTTGTGTCCCCTTGCTCTGACTGCCAAACCTATTGCGGCAGTTGTCTTTCCTTTTCCGTTTCCGGTATAGATTTGAATTATTCCTTNCTTCATCTTNTCAANAATGCCTCATTGTGTTTTAATATCCCATACTCAAAAAAAATTCCAGACCTTCGGGGCCTGGTTTAAAATACTGCCCTCACCCTCGAAGGACACACACTCACTTTACTGAAGCAGGTTTTCTGGCTCCTGGATCGTCCTACTCCCTGCGCCTTTCCACCCGCCATATCTTTTTGGCAGACAGTGGCATTTGCAGGTTTCGTCCCCAGCTACAGCGGCGGGGCCGCGATGGCTTTCAACCATCTTCCCTTTTCTGTCTCTTAAACAACTTCAGCGGGTTGAGTTTACATTATGGCTTTTGTTTTGTCAAGTACTAATGATAATCCAGCACTGANGAAGAAATGATAACCAAATTGCCTTGACAGATGNTTCTAATGTGAGTTATATTGATGATTAACAAGNCAAACAGATGAATCCGCTGGCGTAGAATTCAATAGTTTAATTAAATTCCACCAGCTGTTTTATTCAATCCTCAAAGCAGGAGAGATAAAGGATGAAACCTGAATTCATGGTTTTAGTTCTGTGGGGATTGCTCCTAATCGGCTCTCTTCTATGGTTTCTTGCTGTAGGATGGGTAAACAGCAACGCCTACAGAACGGGAAAAAACGTTAGGTTTTGGAATACTATTTTCTTCTTCTTTGGNCCTGTATCTTTGTTAGTCTATTTACCGCTTTTTGTAAAAGGAAAGACAAAGAAAAAGGCTGAAGGGAATTCTGCAGAAAGTTTACAACTCTTCAAGAGGGGCGNAACTCCTATCTCGTTTCCCAAACACGACCCGGGAAAATTGCTCCCGGCAAAGGACCTGCTTATACAGGCTCTAAACAGAAGAAGTACGGATATACATTTAGAGCCCAAAGACAACCTTTTGCTCACCAGGTTCAGAATTGACGGGCTTTTACAAGATGGCCCTTCTTTTTCTCTGCATTCAGGGTTGTCTATTCTTTCTTCCTTTAAAGTTCTTGCCCGGATTGACATTGCGGAGAAGAGAAAGGCACAAGACGGAAGTTTTACAGCCAAGTTTGGCGAGAGGAACATTAACTTCAGGGTATCTACTACCTCGAGCTTTTACGGAGAGACAATGGTTGTTCGGGTATTAGATTCCGAGAAGGGGCTCCTTGACCTGAAAGAGATAGGTTTTCTTCCAGATATAGAGAGAGGGGTTAATTCTTTGATTTCTCGTCCCAACGGTATGATTTTGGTAGTCGGAGCGTCTGGTAATGGTAAAACAACCACCCTATACGCGATTTTGAACAGAATCAATACCGGAGACAAGAATATCGTAAGTATTGAAGACCCCATCGAGTATGAACTTCCAAATGTTACTCAGATTCCCATCAATCTCAAAGCAGGAGTAGATTTCCCCGGCAGCCTGAGAAGTATTCTCAGGCAGGATCCCGACATTATTATGGTAGGAGAAATAAGAGATGTAGAGACAGCAGAGATGGCTTTTCGCGCATCTCTCACAGGACATCTGGTTCTTTCCACCCTACATACTACAGAAGCGGCAGGAGCAATAACACGGTTGTTGGATATGGATATGGAACCTTATCTTATTTCCTCGTCTCTTATCGGGATATTAGCGCAAAGGCTTGTGAGGATCCCGTGTCCTAATTGCAGGATACGTTATGAATCCGGGGATTTGGAAAAGCTGCGTAGTAAAGGATTAAAGGTAGAAGAAACAGATACTCTCTATAAACCTGTAGGGTGCGAATATTGTCAGGAAACGGGATACAGGGACCGTATCGGAATATTTGAATTACTGCTCATAGATAAAAATATAAAAGACATGATTAAGCAAAAGAGTTCTGCCGAAGATATCTTTAGTCAAGCTAAGAGTAAAGGGATGATTTCCATGAAGGAAGATGGATGGAAAAAGGTAAGACAGGGAATTACCACGTTTGAGGAAGTGGAGAGAGTTCTGCAATGAACGGAGAGTTGATGCACTACTATTATGTTTTTAATTTATCTGTCCTCATAATCTTGTTGTACCGGGTTTCGATAGGGTGGAAAGGAGGACTTTTTAATGAGTCTACAAACATAGCAGCTTTCTTTTTTAGTTCGGGGATGAGTATCACTTTTTTTGAAAGAGTGGGTGATATGGTTAACAATTACTTTTGCCCTGACAAAAATATCGCTATGCTGGTATCCCTGTGGCTCATATTTATGGTAATTCTTACGGTTTTATGGATTACCAAATCCTGTCTCATGGAGAAAGTATTTCAGTCTACCCGAGAAAAAGAAATCCCTTTTCCACAACCCTTAAATAAATTAGGAGGAGCAGTATGCGGTTTGGTTCTGGGGACGTTGATACTAAGCTTTTTTATTTTATCCCTGCATATAGCTCCTCTTTCTCAAGAGTTCTATGAAGCGACACATCTCAAAGAGGGTGAAGTGCTGCTCCATGTAGACGAGTTTCTTCCGCGCGGTTATGCTGCTGTAGTAAAAAAATTGCCGCCTCCTGCCGGCGAATTCGATTGGCAGGCTTTTCTGACGAAATATAGGTGGAAGCAGGAAGAGCTCGAGGAACAGGAAGGACAACCGGAACAACANGAATCTCAGGAANAAGAGGAGGAGAACAAATGATGNGNTTGAATCCCTCAGAAAGAAGAAACTTTATCAGGCTGCCGTCTAATATCCCTGTCCATTATTCTTTATCTGATACAGAGCAAGAGAGAGAAAGAGCATTCTCTTTCCTTAAAAATATATCTGTTGGAGGAATGCTATTTGATTCGGAGGATTCTATACCGGAGGGGAGCAAATTTCGATTTAGCATTTCCCTTCCCTCCTCGGTAATGCCGTTGAAGGGTATAGCTGAAGCGGTATGGATAGTAAAAAAAGAGGGTGTGCGTGAGGTAGGAAGCCGTTTTCTTGAAATCGATAAAGATGCAAGAGAAATGCTTATCTCCTATGTGGAGTATGAGCTTCAGAAAATCGTTATGGAGGAAAGTCTTGTCCCTGAACCTTTGAAAGAGACAGAAATACAGAAGCCATGCGGGAGAGAAGCAACAATCATCTTCATGAGAGAAATGGAGAAAAATATCCTCGCTCTTAAATCTTTGCTGGAAAAGGACAACGACGAAAAGGACCGTTCCGGTTACTTACCTTTGCAGGCTAATATAGCCCGTAATGCCGGAGCGTTTCTCGACATTTTAGGAGAGTCTCCGCTTTTTATGCCCTGCGTATGTTTTGTAAACAGAATAACTTATATCCTGGCGCAGATGGGCTGCTGGAGAAATTTTAAAGTCCTTACTTCTGAACAGAAAAAAGAATGCAGATTAGATTTCTCTGATGCCTTACAATTGTTGGAAGAGATACAAAGTCTAACGTAATCTCCTATCTGGATTTGTTGACCGGGCTATTGAGTTGGGAAGATTTTTTTAGGATAATGAATATGAAGGAATATTGATCCCGTGTGTATACGCTATGCTTATCCGGAGACTTATTGTTATGAATAAAGTTTTCATTGTAATGCTATTGATTTTCTTCTGTACTGTTTCGTCTATGGCTCTTGAACTACGCTGCGAAGATGACGTCTTAATAAATTTGGATGAGAGCGTGGATGAAGATTTCATTGCAATTGGAGATACAATTGCAATTGAGGGTAAAATCAAGGGAGACTTTATAGGGATCGGCAAAATCGTGAACTGCAGAGGAGTGATAGGGGATGATATAAGCGTTGTCGGGCGTAATATTGATATTGAGGGAGATATCAATGATAGTATCAGAGCTGCAGGAGAAAAGATAAAGATAAACGCTCATGTTAAAAGTGATGTGATTCTNTTTGCGGGCACAGTGAAATTGCTTGAAAATTGCCTTGTTGAAGGAGATGCTATCATAGGCGGTGAGGAAGTTGAAATAGACGGCAAATTCTTGCAGAACCTAAAAGTGTATGGGAAAAAGGTCAAGATTAAAGGTAACATAGCTAAAGATGTCAAACTTAAAGCCGGGAAAATCATAATATTTCCCGGAGCCAGGATAGGCGGGGACATTGATTATACGTGTGCGGAGCAAATTGAGATAAGGGGAAATCCCAGTGTAGATGGAGAAGTGATTTGGAGTAAACCGGCAATAAAACCGAAAGGGGCTGTTTCCGCAAAAAGTTACAGGAAGAGATTTTTTACGAATCTGCTGTTTACTATCCCGGTTCTATTTATCGGACTTATCCTGATTGCAATCACGCCTGCACAGGTCTATATAACTATGCATGCCATGGATAAATTTCCGGGCAAAAGCATCGCAGCCGGTTTTGTATTCCTTATCTGTGTTCCTGCGGTTGCAGTAATGCTATTTGCAACAATAGTGGGAATTCCGCTGGCTTTGATTGTTCTGCTGAGCTATTTCAGCGCCATTTATATAAGCAAACTGTTCACAGGGATGTACATCGGAATGAAAATCTTCAGTCTGAAGGATGAACCGCGTAAAAGTTCTCTGGCATTATCTCTGACAATTGGCACTATTATTGTGGTTATGCTTTCCACTATACCCAGAATCGGGGGTTTTGTCAGGCTATTAATAATAATGTTCGGATTGGGAAGTTTTGTAGTGAGCAGATGGCAGACTTTCATCTTGGCAAGAGAGAAAAAGTTGATTTAGTTCTATAATGCGGATAGCTCTTCGACGAATTTTCTATTTTCCTCCTGTGTTCCTATTGTAACTCTTATAAAATCCGAAAGGTTGTAAGATGACATGTCACGGACAATTATGCCTCTCTTTAAAAGACTACCGGCAGTTTGTGTGCCTTTTCCTGTTTTAATCAGCATGAAGTTTGCTTCTGATGGAATATACGGTATGTTTAACCTGTCCAATTCCAAACATAAGAAACGCTTGCCGGCACAGTTTACTTCCCTGCTCTTTTTCAGATGTTTTTCATCGTCGAGAGCCGATATTGCAGCAACCTGAGCCAGAGAATTAGCATTAAAAGGCTGACGCACTCTATTCATCCCGGAAATTATTTCAGGCTGGCTTACTCCATAGCCAATTCTCAATCCCGCAAGACCATAAATTTTTGAAAATGTACGCAGACATACAACTGCAGAACCATTTTTTATGTACTTAATAGTCTCGGGGAAATCATCTCTCTCTACATATTCAAAATAGGCTTCATCAAAAACAGTTATCACTCCTTCCGGAACCTTTTCAAGATAGGATTCGACTTCGTCCTTTGTTACCATGGTACCGGTAGGATTATTAGGGTTTGCAACAAAAACTATCCTGGTTTGTGTTCCTATTGCCTCTGCCATAGATTCCATAGCATATCTATCATTCTTCAGCTTTACAATTACAGCTTTGCCGTTTACGATCCTGACTGCTATTCGGTAAATGACAAAAGACGGTTCAGCTATTACTGCTTGTTCTCCTTCCTTGAGAAAAGTCTCAACTATCATACGGATAATTTCATCCGACCCGTTACCGAGTATTATTTGTTCTTCTCCAACTCCCAGTGAATACGCTATTTTCTTCTTCAGATAATATCCGTTTCCATCCGGGTACAGGTTAATGCCATCCAGGCTTTCTTTGATTGCCTTAACTGCAAGAGGGGATGGCCCGAGACAGTTCTCATTCGATGCCATCTTTATGATGTTTTTTAACCCGAGCTCTCTCTGCACTTCCTCAATAGGTTTCCCGGGTTCATACGGCTTCAAGTCCCGGATATTCGGTCTTACAAAATTATTAATATTCATTTCTTCTTTCTGAATTCTGTAATCATGCAGCGGGATAAGAACCGAGAATTTTGACATAGATACAGTCTTCCTCTAGCTCTTTCAAGGCACGCGCTACATTTGTATCTGCCTGATGCCCTTTCATATCCACAAAAAAGAAGTAATCCCATGCTTTCCTGCCCGAAGGGCGCGATTCTATTTTTGTCAGACTTATGTTATGTTTGGTAAATGGACGAAGCATATCATGCAATGCCCCGACACGATCCTTGATTGAAAACATTATGGATGTCTTGTCATTTCCCGTTTTTTCCGGCGAGCTTTGGCTGATCACAAGAAAACGGGTGAAATTGGGGCCGCTATCTTCGATTCCTTCCACAATACTTTCAAGATTGTAGAGTTGTGAAGCAGCATCGCTTGCTATTGCAGCCGAATCCTTTTCGGAAGCAGCTAATCTGGCGGCCTCAGCAGTACTGCTGACTTCTTTCAGAGCCGCACCGGGCAGGTTGCTCTCAAGCCATAAGCGGCACTGAGCAAAAGCCTGTGGATGAGAATACACTTGCCGAATTTCGTCAATAGATGTATTCGACAGCAGGTTATGGCTCACTTGTATTAACACTTCTGCCCATATCTTAAGTTCAGAATCAATGAACATGTCAAGTGTGTGAGTTATGACCCCTTCCATAGAATTTTCAACCGGAACAACACCATAATCCGCATGGTTTCTTCCCACTTCCAAAAATACGTCGGCAACCCTCTTAACAGGAAGATATTTTAGTGAAGAACCAAACCTCTTAAGAGCAGCCAGGTGAGTAAAAGTAGCTTCCGGGCCGAGATAAGCAATACACAGTGGATATTGTAATGCAAGCGAAGCTGACAATATCTCTCTATAAATAGCTCTGATTGATCTTTCAGGAAGCGCACTTGTATTCTGCAATAGCAGTCTCTTAAAAATTTCTTTTTCCCTGTCGGGGACAAGGAAAGCTTTTTCTTCCCTCTTTTTAATTTTTCCAATCTGAAGAGCGATTTCTACCCTTGCAGTTATGAGTTCAAGAATTTTGTCATCAATTTCATCTATCTTCCCTCTCATTTGGTTCAAGTTCATTTTTCAGGTCACCTCCTTCTGTTGGGTTCTTTTTTACTTCAGGTAATTGAGACAGCCCCGCCAGTCCGAAATAACGGAGAAACTCATCTGTCGTCCCGTACATAAAAGGATTCCCCGGGCCTTTTTTCTTACCTGTAATGTGTACCAGCCCTTTTTCAATCAGTGTTTTCAGGACTCCGCCAACATCCACCCCGCGGATTGCTTCTATCTGGGAACGTACAATAGGTTGCCGGTATGCAACGATGGCGACTGTTTCAAGCGCGGGTCTTGAAAGCTTCTGACGCACCTGTATCTTATGGAACATTCCGAGGTAGGATGAAAGTTCTGATTTTGTACACATCTGAAACCCGCCTGCGATTTCAACAATACATATGCCGCGTTTATCATTGCTGTATTCCGTCTGGATATTAAGGATAGTCTCCCTGATAGCTGCAGGAGAAAACCCCTCAACGACTTTCCTTATTTCATCTATAGAAACGGGATCCCGGGCACTGAACAAAAGCGCTTCGACAATCCTTTTTAGTTCCTGAACATCTATTTCTTCAGCCATTGGATTTTAGCTCCGCACCATCAGGACTCACACGTTTTTCATCGCTCGGTTTGTAAAGATAAATCTTCCCGAACGACGTTTTTTGCCTGGTCTTAACTGTCTGGAGTTTTATTAACTCAAGTAGTGCCATAAATGTTGCTATTGCTTCGTTTCTCGATTTCGAAGTAGCAAAAAGCTCCGTAAAATTTACAGTTTCTTCTTTCTCCAATAAAGTTTTTATAAACTCGATCCTCTGTTTAACAGTAACTTCATCCTGTACAATTTCCCTTACCGGTTCTTCATCAAATCGTTTAAGAACACCTGAAAGAGCATTTATTAAGTCGAAAAGGCTTACGTCGATAAAAATTTCATGTTCATCCTGCTCGTCTCCTTCCGGACGTGTGAAGATATTCTGCTGGTGCAGTTCCATTTCCTGCAGACTGTCCGCAGCCTCTATGTACTTCCTATATTCAAGCAACTGTTGTGTAAGAGCTTCTCTCGGGTCTTCTTCATCCTCTTCTGTAAGTTCTTCTTCCGGCAGCAGCATTCTTGATTTTATATGCATGAGAGTAGAAGCCATCACGAGGAATTCCCCCGCAACATCCAGGTCGAGAATACGCATTAACTTAATATATTCGAAATATTTTTCGGCAATCTTTGAAACAGGTATATCATAGATATCAAGTTCTTCTTTCTTAATAAGGTAAAGAAGAAGATCCAAAGGGCCCTCATATACTTCGACTTCCACGCGGTAATTCATTGTATATTCATAGCCTCCCTGACTTCCATGATGGTTTGCCCGGCAATTTTTTCCGCTTTTTTAGTGCCGGATGAGAGCATTTCCCATATCCTGTCCGGGTGTCCTTCAAATTCTTTCCTCTTATCCTGAATCGGTTTAAGGTAAGATGATACGTAAGAAGCAAGTTTATTTTTACATTCCGTGCATCCAATCTTTGCATTCCTACAGGCGTTTTCCACTTCCTCTGTCGTACCCGGAGCAAATATCTTTCTATAAGTAAATACATTGCATACTTCGGGATGCCCCTTATCCTTTAGATATATACGTGCAGGATCAGTAACCATCATACGCACTTTATTAAGGATTGTTTCAGAATCGTCGGAAAGAAGCACAGAATTGTCCAGACTTTTGCTCATCTTCTTTCCATCCAGCCCTAACAATTTAGGCGAGGAAGTCAACTTCGGCTGTGGTTCGGGAAAAACCTTTTTGTATGTAGTATTGAAACGTCGTACAATTTCCCTTGCAATCTCGAGATGTGCCAACTGATCTTCTCCGATAGGCACAATATCTGCTTTATACATTATTATATCTGCTGTTTGAAGAACAGGATACCCTAAAAGCCCCAGACTTGGACGTTCAGAAGGTGAGATAGCCCTTAATTTGTCTTTGAAGGTTGGACACCTTTCAAGCCACGATATTGGCGTGAGCATGGAAAGAATCAGGTGTAATTCTGTATGCTGAGGAACCGTTGACTGGACAAAAATGACGGCTTTTTCAGGGTCTATTCCTGCACTCAGCCAGTCAACTACCATTTGCAAAATATTTTCACGTCTGCTTCCGGTATCAAGGTTGTCAGTTAAGGCATGCCAGTCAGCGACAAAAAAGAAACACTCGTATTCATCCTGTAATCTTACCCAGTTTTTAAGAACGCCTTCGAGGTGTCCCAGATGGAGCTTCCCCGAAGGTCTCATTCCGCTAAGAATACGTTTTCCGGCCATTTATACTTTCCAGATGAGTATCAGAAGAACCAGATTATACACGAGGGCAGGATTCATTGTTGCCAGCCGTCAGTCATTCTGTTCCCTGAAATTGCAGAACCAACCTTCACACAGTTACGAGAGTATCATATTCCCAAACGAATGTCAAAGCAAACTGGAGGTGATCAGCGGTTAGCTTGAAACCAACAATGCCTGGTGGCTACCCTGTTTTCTGATACCGTACCTTTCTTCGCCTTCCTCTTGCCACTACTGCTTCCATCTTCGTCAGCTTTAAATCAGGATTTCTTATTTTGCCGAATGCTCTGGCGATACATCCCTTGGCAGACTTTACAGTATTAGCTGTAAAATATATAATGGTCTGGACAAACCCGACCATCTTACTCCTACTATAACAAACGTCATTACCACTAACCAGACGTTAAGCTGAGAAACAGATTCCTGCATTAGCCCTCTTTCGATTTTTCCCCGGCAAAATTGTCAGCTAAATAGGTCATTTCGTCCTGTTTTGTTTTGAGCAAACCGTTGAGTTTAGCATACAGGATTTCTTCAAGAATTTTGTTGAAATACGGTCCCGGCTTGAACCCAAGATTCAAAAGGTCATTCCCATTCAAATTTATTTTCGTTTTCCGCAACTCAAAAAACTTAAGGATAAGTCGTTTCATCTGTCTTGTATTGGATACTGCAATAACCATAACGAGAAGTTCGTCAGGAACACGCTTCAGTGTACAATACACATGAGCGGGAGTATTGTCTCCGGCCAGCTCCATGCATATGTTTTGAAGGTCTCCTATTGAAAGAATTTTCTCTTTCTCTTTTCTGCCAAGCATTAGCCTTTCGGAAATTTCTTTAAGTTCCCTTCTCCTTAAGCCATAGACTATTCCCATGAAGTATACCAACCAGTCAGTGGTTTTTGCCGAGAGGGGAAGTGTTTTCTTGATACGGCGAAGAAGCATGTTTTTTTCCGTATTGAATTCAATTTTCTTGTTGATGCATTTCAGAACATCCAGATGCGCCATGCGCTTTATCACGCCGGGAGGGTCTTCTTCATTCAAGAGAAGAGATATCTCATTCCTGATTCTCCTGCCGCTCAGGCTGTCACAAATCCTTCTGTCAATTGCCCTTTTCATCAAACGTCTTGTCCTGGGCTCAATCCTGAATTTATACCTGTGGCAGAATCTCACTGCACGAAATATACGGGTTGGATCATCTTCAAAACTGAGTTCGTGCAAAACACGGAGCACTCCTTTTCTAAGGGCATTTTCTCCGTCGAAAAGGTCAACCAGTTCTCCGAATTGCGCCGGGTTCAATCTGACAGCAAGAGCATTAATAGTAAAATCGCGCCTCGAAAGATCTGCCCGGATTGCTCCTGCTCCAACTTCAGGCAGTGATGCAGGATGAGGATAACGTTCTATTCTTGAACTTGCTATATCAATATGAGCGCCATCTTTAAAATAAACCGTTGCTGTTCCAAACCGTTCATGCCTGACAAGCTTTCCGCCTTTTACCCCGGCAAAATGTGCTGCATATTCAATCCCGTCACCTTCAACAGTCAAATCTATGTCCAGGTTTTGGACTCCAAGTAAAAGGTCTCTGACAACCCCCCCGACAGTGTAGATATTCAACCCCAGTTTGTCACCTATTCTACCCGCCAGCCTGAGAAGCTTCACGGTATCTTTCGGAAAAGACGACTCTATTTGGACTGCCAAGTTTTTCATTTACCCTGCCCCGTGACTCTGGACTCCCACATTAGCCCTTGGACTTATTTTCTATCCTCTGGGATGATATTTTGCATGAATTCTTTTCAGACGTGCCCTATCTACATGGGTATAAATCTGTGTTGTTGAAATGTTTGCGTGGCCGAGCATTTCCTGTACTGAGCGTAAATCTGCACCTCTTTCAAGAAGATGTGTCGCGAATGAGTGCCGCAGGGTATGTGGACTTATTTTTTTCCTGATCCCTGCCTTAAGAACATACTTTTTCACCATTTTCCATGCTCCCTGCCGGCTGAATCCTTTCCCAAACCTGTTTATAATGAGATGTTTATCTTCCCCTTTTACATAATGAGGCCTTGATTTTTCAAGATAAAGTTTTATGCCCCTTATTGCTTCCCTTCCCATCGGGACTATTCTTTCCTTATCCCCCTTGCCAATACAGCGTAAGTATCCAATATCCATATTCAGGTTGTTCTGTTCGAGCCCGATGAGCTCGGATATGCGCAAACCTGTAGCATACAAAAGCTCCAGAGCTGCTCTATCCCTTATACCCGCGTACTTTGTCAGATCAGGCTGTGCAAGAATTTTTGTTACCTCACGTACACTGAGACATGATGGAAGCTGAAGCCATACTTTCGGCGTTTTCATCCCGGCAGTCGGGTCAGATTTTATCTTCCCTTCGTTTAGCAGAAAATGGTAAAATCCTTTGATTGAGGAAAGATGTCTTGCAATCGTTGTCGCCGAAAGATTGTGGCGCTTTAACTGTAACAGGTAGTCGCCTATCTCTGCCCTTTTGACCGTGAGAATTTGCTTCCTGATGGATTTACGGTAAGCATCCAGGTCTCTCCGGTAAGCCGACACTGTATTCGGGGAAAGCCCTCTTTCAACAGACAAAAAATTCAGATAATCTTCTGTGAATTTCCCCAAATCAACCGGTAAACCACTGTTTTTCTCTTCCAAGTTCCGAGTCATCACCATGTCCGGGGCATATAACTACTGTATTTTCGAGCACCAGCAGCTTTTCGTGTATACTGTTCATCAATACGGTTGCAGAACCGCCGGGAAGGTCTGTCCGTCCAATGCCTCCGGAAAAAAGAGTGTCACCGGTAAAAAGGATGCCATCGGTCAGAAGAGAAATTCCTCCCGGAGTGTGTCCCGGCGTATGTATAACCTTCAGACTTATCCCGTATATCTCAATAGAATCTCCGTCTTTTAAAAGAATATCTGCCGAGAGAGGTTTTGTTTTAAGTCCGAGTGACGATGCGAGGCTGAGTTCACCGGAAGAGAGCATTGCGGCATCATCTTTATGTACACATAGCAGAGGTCTGGGAACAATGTTTTCAAGCAGGAAAGCATCGGCTCCGGTATGGTCAATATGACCGTGAGTGTTTACTATATACTTTATTTTCAGGTCATTCTCCTCTGTTACGCTCAGAATCTTCTCCCCTTCAGCACCGGGATCGATAACTATAGCTTCACTGCCTTTTGCAGAACCGACCACATAACAATTTGCCTGTATCTCTCCGACAATAAGTTTTTTTAGAAACACTTAATCGCTCCGCAAACGCTTCTGTAAGTCCTCAACTCTTTTTTTTCGCTCCTGTTCTTCATTCTTATCAAGCGTAACATCAAATCTTAAAACATTTCCTTCTTTAACTCCGGCAGGAAGTTTATGAACCGGCAGATACATTTCACCACCGTCTTCAACAAGTATAACGGCAGTCCCGTTTTCAATGCGGTCTATTACACCCTCCACAGAAATCTCCTAACTCAGATATTAAACTTTAAGATTACACTTCAGGTAGATATTACCCTCTGCAGACAATCAGCAACATTTTCCATATGGTCTGCAATTTCAACAGTATGTCTGCTCAAATTCATTAGAAAAAACAGGTCGGCGGCAGATATTTCATCCCCTGTTTCAAAAACCTGACGCACAAATGAAAGTTGTATTTGGTCTGTCTCCCATTCCTTCTTTTGCACATCCGAAAGCATATCGAGGACTTTCTGCATGCCATTACCAAGCGCTTCTTCCTCTTCATATTTTGTTGCCTGCTGGATGGCTTTATTCAATGTTATACCTGTTTCCAACACTTTGTCAGCAAGGGAAACAAAGGTTTTCGAAAGGTCTTCAGTCATCTTCATGCGGTGAAGGCACATGAACTTTACGACATCCTCACATGCATCACTTATATCATCTTCCTTGTGAATTAAATCAAGGACATCCCCACGGCTTGCTGAAGCAAAAATGCTTTTTGAAAGACTTTTCCTGATGCCATTCTTTATTATGTCGGCTTCATGTTCGAACTCGGATACTTTTTTTGAAAACTTCTCCATTGCATTAAACCTGCCCCCGACATATCCCACTACCGCCTTGTGGAAAATCTCCAGACAAGCCTCAACTTTTGCCATATGTTCTCTTAATGGCCCAAGTATAGACCTGCCGAACAACCCGCCGATTTTCTTCATTAATCATCCTCCCTGACTTTTCTCCAACCTTTCCTTCTGAGCTTCAAGAACCTCAAAAAGAATTACAGGAATGCCTTCCACATCCCTGTAAATATTCTTTATCCTGTCAATTTTTGCTATATTTGCCTGTTCTCTTAAAGTGAAACACCTTGCATAATCATCTTCAGAATAATCCTTTGAAAGGACCTCTTTAAATAGTCTTTTCAAGTCTTCGTATTCAGGGAAATATCCTATAGGAGTTTTAATAGCTTCGACTTCTTTATTGACGCGCAACTCCATCCACTTGAGCCATACATATTTGTCATGTATGTCCGTAAGATACTCTCCTGCCTCATCCTTCAGGAAATAGTTTACACCGAAAATAAGAGGTGGTCGTATATCCTTGCCAAAATCAAGATGATTCCTAACATACTTTGACATGGGAATTGAGAGGAAATCCAGATTTGCCATAAGGTTAAACTTTCTGATTCCGACCTTTCCGAGAGTAGCGGCTGTCGTTTCCGATTCAGCGAAGCTCCCATTGTCACAACACCATGGATCCAGTCAAAACTCTGGAATACAGGGGGCCAGGTGTCAGAATCTCTCCCCCCATAAACTATACCGCTGACTTCAACTCCGCGAGGATTCTCTAACTCAGTATCACAATTTTTCAGGCTTTGAAGTCTTACAGTATACCTTGCATTTGGATGGGATAATGGAATTTCCGTGCCATCGTCATCCTTTTTTCCTTTAAGCCAGTTTCCGGAATAATTTATACCTGAAGACGCTTCTTTCCTGTTATCTCCTTGCCAGCGGGGGATATTTCCTTCAATAAGAACATTTGAGAATATAGCTTCATCTTCTGTTGTCAACGCTTTCCATATCAGGGGATCACTTTCCTTGTTTATGTCCCTGATGATTCCGAATATTCCCCTTTCCACATTTACAGCATATATCTTACCTTTTGTTCTTCTCAAATAAGCAATATCGTCTCCAACAACCGTTTCCCCATTTACCATGCATGTTGAAGTCTTTCCGCAAAAACTGGGGAATGCCCCGAGGAAATAAGTTTTCCTGTTATCCTGTCCGTGGACTCCCATAACAAACATATGCTCGGCAAGCCATCCTTCACTGTCTGCTTTCTTTATCGCAAGCCTCAAAGCCAGCTTTTTGAACCCTACAGTATTACCTGCATACTGTGTATTAACACTGTAGACCATATTTTTCAGAAGGTCTATGTAGATTCTCCTTTTGTCCACATTCTTGCTAACATGCCCCTGCAATTCTCCTGCGGAATGCACGTATCTAAGGAACTCCATATCCCCCTTCTTTTTCTTGAATATCTCATATCCGGGTCTGTAAAGAATATCTTCAGAATGCGCAACGTAACTTGAGTCAGTCAACTGTACTGCATAGATTGAAAACTCTGAATCTACAGGGCCGAGGCACAGGAACAAAACAAACAATTCTTTGCCTGCCATAATATCTTTGAGTAAATCACGCATTTCGTCCAATCCACTATCTCTTGGCACAGAAAGAATCTTCGGCTCAAGCATCATATCCGGCGTTAACAAAAACTTTGTATTTTCCTTGTCCCTTGCCTGATCATAGATTCCATCAAAATGGGCAGTATGCCGCGGGATGTCCAATCTCAGTTCTTCTTTTGCCTCAACTGCCTTGTTTCTTACATACTCGGCATCCTCTTTGGAATCTGTCCTGACAAAAACAGATTTCGGGTTGCACAAAGTAACGTACTCCGCTACAAATTTCAGCATTCTCTCGTTTTTTAGACAAGCCAATCTTTCAAAATGTTTACACTTTTTCTTCAGAACACCATAATCTTCCATAATCAGTCCTCGCTTTTTATAAGGTTAGAGATACTAATAAGCTGGGAATTTACGCTTTTTAGACCAAGCAGTATATGAAAATGAACCTCTCCTGTACTGCATGATTCGGAAAGCCCTTTATGCATTCTTTCTATATGGGCAGTATAACTTTTCTGCCAGGATATCCTGAACTTTTCCCTGCCTGCAATAACTTTCTCAAGAAGAGATACATCTCCGGACGTAAACGACTTTTCAACGATAGCGATATTGTTACACACTGATTTGTGCAGTTTCTCAATCTCATGAAATCCCTGGAATGAGAAAAAAAGGTCATCTTCCATAACCTTCTGTGCCGTATACAAAAACTCGCGATTAACGGTATCTGCTATGCTCTCCAACTGGTGGCTTAACCGAAGAAGCATTATTTCCTCGACTGATTCTTCATGTGAAAGAGTGCCCTGCCCCAGTTTTGTTAACAGGAGAGTAACATGTCTGTGGAGATTGTCAATCATATTATCCATATTCTTCAGGTCTTCACACAGGCGTCTGTCTTGACCTTGAAGGACTAAAATCGATTTCGAGGCCATTTCCGAAACTTTTGAGAACATATCCGCTATTTTTTTATTTGCTTCTGCAAGGGCAAGTGCCGGAGTTTCAACCAGAGAAGCATAGGCTTTTTCTTCTTTCCCGTCTCTATCGGGCAGGACATATGAAACAACCCGCGCAAGTACGCTCGCAAAAGGTAAGAGAATCAGTGTGATGAGTATGTTGAATATAGTATGAGTATTTGCCAGAATGCGTGCTGCCCCGACTTCTGCAAAAAGGTACGTAACCGAAATAACAAAATGTGAAAACCATTTGTAGACAGGAAAAAAAATCGCAACCCCTATTATTTTAATTATAAGATGTGCTGCGGCAACGCGACGCGCTTTTGAATTTACCTGAATACTTGCAAGAAGTGCAGTTGCACAGGTGCCTATATTTGCGCCAAATATGATAGGGAGGGAGATTTGAACTACTTCGGGCGCATTTGTCCCGAATAAGCCCTGTGAAGCAAGGGTAAGTGCAAGAGCAATTGTTGCTGCGCTGCTCTGGACAACAGCAGTGAAACCTGTTGCAATAAGAAATGTAAGAAACGGGTTCCTTCTAAAAGTAACGAGATACTGTAGAAATCTTTCCGAATTGCGAAGGGGTATCACTCCCTCCTTCATCAGAAGCATTCCGAGAAAAATAAAACCAAATCCCATTAATGCCTGTCCAATGAATTTTTCTCTTTCATAATGCGCAATACTCTTTAAAAGAAAACCACATGCTACCATGAGAAGAGCATAATCGGTAATGTTGAATGCGATCAACTGCACCGTAAGGGTTGTTCCTATATCTGCTCCGAGAATCACACCGATTGTCTGTGCAAACTTCATGACGCCCGCCTGCACAAAGTTCACCAGCAGAACAGTTGTAGCAGAACTTGATTGAGTACAAACAGTAATGAATGCCCCCGTGAAAACTCCTGACAACGGGTTGTTTGTGATTACCCCCAAAATTCCTCGTAAAAATCTCCCTGCTACTTTCTGGAGAGCTTCGGCTGTAAGCTGAAGCCCAAATAAGAATATTGCAAGTCCTCCGATAATCCCGCAAATAATTAACATCCCAGCACCCAGTCAGGAAAAGCATTTAGTGAAAGAGAACTTTTCTCTCCTCCCATGAACTTGACAAACCCGTTACCTGCCACCATAGCTGCATTGTCAGTACATAAGTCAGGTGGAGGATGGAANAAAGTNATNCCTNCATTTGCAGCTTCTTCCTCCATGCGCATTTGCACAGNANNATTNNTTGCAACTCCACCGGCAAGNAGAATTGTNTTAACNCNCTTATCAGCAGCNGCNNTCANNGTTTTCTTNACNAGCACATCAACTACAGCAGCCTGGAAAGCAGCTGCTATATCCTCCACATTTCCTGACCCATGTTTTCTGATATGGTAAAGAACAGCAGTTTTTAGACCGCTGAAACTAAAATCGAAAGAGCCCGGCAGGTAGGGTCTCGGAAAAGAAATCTTCTCCGGATTCCCTTTCTGTGCAATGCTTTCGATTACAGGCCCGCCGGGATAACCTAACCCGAGCATTTTGGCAACCTTATCAAAAGCTTCACCCACAGCGTCGTCACGGGTCCTTCCAAGAAGCTCATAATCTCCGATGCCTTTCACATAGACCAGATCAGTGTGTCCGCCTGAGATAAGAAGTCCAACCGCAGGCAAAGCTGGCTGTTTCTCTCCCATGAAATTAGTATATAAATGAGCCTCCAGGTGATTTACGGCTATAAAAGGTTTATGAAGAGAAAAACTCAGAGCTTTTGCTGTTGATATTCCTATAAGAAGAGCTCCCACAAGGCCCGGTCCTGCCGTAACCGCTATTCCGTCTATATCGGACAGGCAAAAGCCGCTTTGACCGATACATTCTTCAATAATCGGGCACAGCAAGTCGATATGCGCTCTGCAGGCAAGTTCCGGCACAACACCACCGAACTTCTTGTGTATATCTATCTGTGATGCAACTATACTCGAATGGATCTTCTTTCCGTCTTGAACGACTGCAGCAGCCGTCTCATCGCAAGAAGTTTCTATCCCGAGAACTATCAAAACTTCCTCCTTCTATTAGAGGCAATAATACCAGAAAAAAGACGTAGATACAACCGTTTTACCTTTCATTGGAAGTGTTACGAAATGAGCGTACCGGGATTCTAATTCGGAGGCATCAGATTAACAGCAGCCTGCAGTATTTCGAAACTCTTGAGTATTTTTATTGCCTGCATGAGCTGTAAATCTTCCTGTTCTTCTGTTGTATCCTCTGCCTCAACAGCAGGTTCTACCACAATATCAGGTTCGATTCCTATCTTATCAATCANCCGTCCCTTCGGGCTGTAATATCTTGATGTTGTAAGTTTAAGTGCAGCTCCACCCNCAAGCGGAATAAGGTTCTGTACCGAACCCTTGCCAAACGTTTTCTTGCCTATGATTATAGCACAACTCCAGTCCTGAAGTGCTCCGGCCACGATTTCCGAAGCGCTTGCACTGTATTCATTCACAAGAACAGCCANCGGAAACCTTGACAAGGGATAGTTATCCTTTGCTTTTATCTCGACACTCTGGTTTTCCTTCCTGCCGCGAGTTGATACAATCAAATTGCCATCAGAGACAAACCTGTCCGCCACCCCGACTGCTGAAGTCAAAAGCCCGCCTGGGTTATCACGCAGGTCAAGAATCAGGCTTCTCATCCCTTCTTTCCGAAGTTTATCAATTGCTTTATTCATCTCATTGACAGTCATTTCGCTGAAAGCTGTGAGTTTTATATATCCAATCCCATCCTCAACAATTTTTACATCTCTCACGCTCTCAAGGTCAATTTCTTCCCTCTTTATTTCCAATTCTCTCGGGTCCTCACCTTCCTTCCCGAAAGTGACCTTGACAGGTTTTCCCACGGGACCACGGAGCTGATTAACCGCCTGGGGAAGCGTTATTCCCAGAAGTTCACGAAGTTTTACGGGATCAATGCCCATACGCAGTCTCTCGAGTGCTGCTTCAGGATCAACCCCCTGAGTAGATTGACCGTCAATCGCAAGAATTCTATCATCGGCCTCGACACCTGCGCGCTCAGCAGGCTTGCCTTCCAGAGTAGAAATTACCGTTAGATAACCATCTCTCATTCCTATTACAATTCCGAGTCCTCCAAAATGCCCTTGAGTATCTTGCTGGAGCTGTTTGAAAGCATCCGGCTCGATAAAATTGCTATGCGGGTCGTTAACCGAAAGTACCATTCCGTGAAGTGCTCCGTAAAGTAATTTCTTGCGGTCAATTTCGTCAACGTAATTCTTTTCAATCTGGTTTATAACCTGATCTATGAAAGCGGAGTATTCTCCCTCTCCCAGTTCACTTCCATTACACAGGTTCCTGCTTCCTAACCTGACAAACAGATTGAGAAAACTTAACACAATCAAAATCAGCATAAGCCCGCCAAATCTTCTGTTCATCTNTTTCACCTCCTCACCAGTATAGCACAAACTGCAGGAATTTTAAATTCATTCCGTAATCGCAATGACCTTTTCCCTCGATTTTTCACCTTTTACTATCCTGACTTTCCCTTTCTTAACCATAAAGTGCTTTGCAAGTAGTTCAATCAGAGCTTTGTTAGCTTTATCTTCAACGGCTGGGGCTTTTACACGGATTCTAAGCCTTTCATTTTCCTGGAAAATATCATCTTTCTTTGCGTTTGGAGTTACTCTCACATTTACAAGTTTCATTTCACTTTCCGTTTTGGAATACCGCATGTTAACTTCTATACTTTAAAGAAAAATCTTCCTGCTGTAAAGATAAAAGTAACAGCAGACGGTATAAAACAGCAAATAACCTTGCTGTCACTTAACTTTCCTGATATATTACATTTCATAATGCTCGCAAAAGTCAAAAGCAGTGCTCTTCGCGGAATAGAAGCACAGGTTGTAGAAATAGAAGTTGATATTGCAAGCGGTCTTCCCGGAACCACAATTGTCGGTCTTCCCGACACTGCAGTTAAGGAAAGCAGAGATAGAGTCAAGTCAGCAATTAAGAATTCCGGATTTAATTATCCTCTTAGAAGAATTGTCGTTAATCTTGCTCCTGCAGATGTCAGGAAGGAAGGTGCTTCCTTTGACCTTCCCTTTGCTCTCGGGGTTTTATGTGCAACAGGACAAGTAAACAGCCTTAAACTTGCCGATTTTATTTTTGTCGGAGAGCTTTCACTTGATGGAGCACTGAGGAGAGTAAAGGGCATTTTGCCTGTTGCTCTCGAAGCCAAAAAGAGAGGAGTTAGTGGAATAGTTGTTCCATATGACAATGCAAACGAAGCCGCCATTGTTGAAGGACTGCAGGTAATCCCTATTGGTAATCTACATGAAGGCGTGCAATTTCTCAATGACGAGTTCATTCCGGATATTCCATCCTGCAATCGTACTAAAGTTTTGGCACAGAGCAGCCAGCTCTACGACGTAGATTTTTCCGAAGTTGCAGGGCAGGAACACGCAAAGAGAGGTCTTGAGGTGGCAGTTGCCGGAGGACACAACATAGTTCTCATCGGCCCGCCGGGTTCCGGGAAAACCATGCTCGCTAAAAGGCTTCCCACAATAATTCCCGATATGACTTTTGATGAAGCTATTGACACGACAAAGATTCACAGTGCCGCGGGGCTTCTCCGTCCTGGACAGGCTCTTGTGTGCAAACGACCTTTTCGTTCGCCCCACCATACAATATCCGATGCAGGATTAGTTGGCGGGGGCAGTTTCCCCCGTCCGGGTGAAATCAGTCTTGCACATAACGGAATCCTGTTTCTTGATGAGTTTCCGGAATTCAGACGCGGTGTCCTTGAAGCACTCCGCCAGCCGCTTGAAGATGGATATGTTACTATATCAAGAGCAAGCGGTTCCATAACACTGCCTGCAAGGTTTATGCTTGTTGCCGCAATGAATCCCTGTCCNTGCGGATACTATACTGATCCCGGGAGAGAATGCAAATGCACACCCAACGGGATACAGAAATACATTTCAAAGATATCCGGTCCACTGCTTGACAGGATAGATATTCACATTGAAGTGCCTCCCGTTAAAGACATTGTCTCTAAGAAAGCAGATTCCGAACCTTCGGTTACCATAAGAAAAAGGCTGAATAAAAGCAGAAAAATTCAGCAGGACAGGTTCAAAGGTGAAAATGCCTTCTGTAATGCTGACATGCAGACAAAACATATCAAGAAATACTGCCAGCTTGGGGATGAGGCGGAAAATCTGCTCCGGATTGCAATGAGCGAGCTCGGAATGAGTGCCAGGGCNTACACAAGAATACTTAAGGTTGCCAGAACAATAGCTGACCTTGCAGAAACCGAAACAATAGAAACCGAGCACATATCAGAAGCTATTCAGTATAGAGCACTTGATAGAACATAATGGGGCTGTTCCTATTTTTGGAATTGCTTCTGGATCTGTCCAACTGCTTTTTCAAGTTCTTTCAAATCGTTTGCAATATCGTCAGTGTTTTTCTCTCTGGATGATGCTTCTATGGATTTTGCAAGATTGTGAATGGTGTATAATCTCATATTTCCTGAAGAACCTTTAATGAAATGTGCTATATCGGCAATATTATCATAGTCACTGTTACTTAACGATTCCCTTAGTTTCAGGATTTTTTCACGGGTTTGCATAATAACGTCACGAACAAATTCGTCATACAAGTCTTCGGGAATTCCTTCCAACTCCTCTAGAATCTTCTGTTTCTCTGCATCATTCATTATTATTACCTCACCATTCGGACCTTCCCCATTTGAGAATCTTTTCTCTTAACTCCTTTGGCACAATTGGTTTCGATAGATAATCATTCATACCGGATGCCAGGCATTTCTTATGGTCATCCTTCATTGCACTAGCCGTAACAGCAATAATAGGAAGCTTGTAGCCTATATTCTTGCGGATGAACTCTGTAGCTTGTAGTCCATCCATAACGGGCATTGAAACATCCATTAAACACACATCGTATTGTTTTCTTGCCGCCTTTTTAATGACCTCTTGCCCGTTAGATGCCAAGTCAACTTCACAACCAAATTTTTTGAGCAAAATGCTTATTAATTTCTGATTAACGGGATTATCTTCGGCAACGAGGACTTTCAACCCTTTGCATACCAATTCTTCAGACATATGCCGGGTTATAATCTGACCTGTATCACGTTTATCTCCCAGCGCTGTCTGAATGACCTTGATAAGTGCTTTCCTGTCAATCGGCTTGGGCAGGAAAGCATCGAATCCCTGGTCTTCACACTCCTTAGCTATCCCCGGTATCGGATTAGACGCCATGGCGATAAGTTTTACGTTTTTGAGTTGAACTTTTTTCCTCACCTCCTTTGCAAACCGGTACCCATCCTTAACAGACATAGTTACATCCCAAATTATCACATCGGGTATATCATCCTGGTCGGTTATCCAGTCCAGAGCTTCTTTCCCAAGAGATGCTTCATGAACGACATCCATCCGGGCTTCCCGGCAACAGACTGATATCAAATCCTGTTCCTGCTTATCTTTATCAACAACTAATATCTTTTTGTTTTTTAGTTGTTCTAATTGCACTACGGATATGTCTTTCGCAATGACAGAAGCAGCTTCCTTGAGTTTTAATGTGAATATAAATTTGCTTCCCTTCCCGGGTTCTGACTCAACCCGGATTTTTCCTCCGAGCATTTCAACAAGAGCCTTAGCAATAGCAAGGCCAAGCCCTGTCCCTCCGTATTTTCTACTTGCGGAAGCATCAACTTGCTTGAAGATTCCGAATATCTTTTTCTGCTTATCCATGGGAATTCCTATCCCTGTATCTTTGACAAGAATCTTAAGCATACTCATGTTTTCTTCCAATGGTTCAGAAGATGATTGTTCCAATTCTACGGAAATGTATA
>JGI24724J26744_10000577_pt1 | contig 26426 bp, 22 predicted proteins | sample Cruoilmetagenom7_FD_26744 | JGI IMG/M metagenome (IMG submission 26744) | reverse complement strand
CTCAGTCCGGAACACAAAATTGACGCGGGGTGGAGCAGCCCGGTAGCTCGTCAGGCTCATAACCTGAAGGTCGTTGGTTCAAATCCAACCCCCGCAACCAAATAAAAAGCCCCTAACTCAATGAGTTAGGGGCTTTTGTTGTCTGATGGACGTCGCGCAATGATGGTCGGGTAAGCATAGGGTAAGCAGCCAAATTCAAGATCCTGCAAGCAGGAGCAAGGTCAGGGAGCCTAGGCCTTTCTAGAGCCATACTGGTGGAGCCGTGATGAAGATGATTCCCGTGGCATGACCTCCAAAGTACTTGATAGCGCGTCCAGCAGGGTTAACATCGGTTGATGTCGTGTTTGATCCACTGTCTAAAATCATAGACAGTGGACCACTTGGGTTAGGCTAATCAAGAGAGATCAACTCGCTCTGATAATGCGGCTACAGTTCAACCGGAGTTATCTTGTGAGGGCGAGTAGAGAGCCAGGGGAAGTGACGAGGGATATTCCAACGGGCCCGCCACCAAGTGTTCCCACTGGAATGCGCGCATGTCACATAGGTTCAAATTCTTCCCACGAATTCAAATTAAAGCCGCCAACTCACAAAGTTAACGGCTTTTTCTGTCTGGGATGAAGTTAAAATATCCGGCCATATCCATGTTTGTTCATCCAGCATAGCGTGTTTCAATCATGGCACGGCAGCACGGTAAAGTCCCAGACCAGGTAGGCGTAAATCTAGCGCATCGGCCGTTATCAGGGTCAATGCGCGCAAATCTTCCGGCTCCAGATTGTGAACGTTGGTCTTGCCGGTGCATTTCGCCATCATCGAGCATTCGGCAGAAAAGGCTCCGATCAGATCGCGGGCGCGCTCGGCGCGCTCTTCGGTGCTGAGGTCGCTGTCGAAGGCCATGTGTCCGTCAGCATCGACATGCCCACCGATGCCAAAACCAAATGCGGCACCGATCATTGAGCCATTGGCGCCCAAAGCGATCAACTTGGCGACGTCGGTGCCGGTGCGCACACCGCCAAACCAGATCAGATCGATGCTTTCTTCAGCGTTGAGGGAACGAAGATGGGTGATGGCCTTGTGAATGAGGCTCAGGTCCGGTGCGCCGGACAATTCACGGTCGAGGGAAAAATCGTCCATGCCATCCAACACCACGGCGTCCAGCCCTTGGTTCAGAGCGTAATCGATCACCGACTTAATCGTTTCGCCCGTCGCCCGAGTGGCAAGGCCTTGCGCGGCACTGGCGCGTACGGGTGGCGGGGCGGTGGTGTCGGGTTCCATGATGATCACCATCGCGGCATCGGCAGACGGCACGCCGTTGTGCAGGGGTTGCAGCCAATCGACACCATCAAGGGGCTTGTCCCCGAAATAGGCTGTTTGGGTTTCGCGCATGCCTGTTGCGGCGGCGATGCGCACGTCATCGGGTGCATCGTCGAGGCCCATGACCATGACGGGCTGGCCGAGCGTGAAACCGGACAGTTTCGTTTGCGTGACGCAATGCTCGCGGTAAGGATCGATCACCAAGCGTGTCAGGTTCGCAGGCAGAAACACAAGGTCGTCGAAATGACCGCCTGTAAAATCGGTGTGCGGATCGTCGCGGGTGATGAGACGATCTTGCAGCAAAGCTTGTTGACGAACGGCGTCCATGGGGGCGGTGCGGGCCATATCAAAAACGTTTTCGCGCGCACGCACGGTATAGTCGGCAGATGCCGTTTCCGCATCGCAGCGAAAGCACCGCGCGGCTTCGCACTTTGCTTGATCAGCCCCGTAAATGGTTTCGATATCCGCAAATGCCGAAGGCTTAGTCCCCAGGCCCAGGAACGTCTGTTCCTGACGCGGGGTGGTTTCCCACGTCGGGGCTTGGGCAATATCGACTGCGCGTGTGCGGTATGGGGTGCTGTAAGGCAGTGGGTTTTCGCGGCCCTCCAAAAAGGCTTTGACGTAATACGCCGCACGGTGGCCGTGGTGCATCGCTTCGACAATGGACGATCCGCCAAACGCGCCGTCGCCAGCGCCAAAGACTTGTGGGTCTGCGGTGCGCATGGTGGCGAAGTCCGTCTTGACGCGGTCCCAATCCATCAAATCGTGGCTGGCGAGTTCGCTGCTTTCGGCTTTTTGACCGACGGCGGCAATCACCAATCCGCAGGACAAGTCGTGCTCTGAACCCTCAACGGTGATGGGGCGGCGTCGGCCATCGTCATCGGGTTCGCCAAGTTCAGTTGTGACGCAGCGCAGGTTAAGGCCGCCGCGTCCATCGTCGTCAACCGATACGGGCTGGGTGTTGTAGATGATGTCGATATCTTCGGCCAATGCACCTTTCAATTCATCGCGGCGCGCGGGCAGTTCGTCCGGCCCGCGGCGGTAAACGACTTTGACGTCTTGGACGCCGGCCATGCGCTTGGCCACGCGACACGCATCCATGGCGACATCGCCGCCGCCAATGACCAGCACTGTCGATGGCAAAGTGGGGCGTTCGCCCATATTGATGCGTTTGAGAAAACCAACGCCATCGACCACGGTGTCGCGATCCTCACCAGGGATGCCCATGGTCTTGCCCTGGGTCGCGCCGATGGTCATGACCACGGCGTCGTGGCGCGATTTCAAATCGGCAAGGTTGAGGTCAGCACCCATCGGGGTATTGTAATGGACTTCGATCCCCGGACAATGGCTGAGCAATCGATTGATGTCTTGTTCAATGGATCCATCGGGCAAACGAAAACGCGGGATACCCCACACGACCATACCGCCAAGGCGGTCGGTGGCTTCGTAGATGTGCACGCCATAACCGGCTTCTGCCAAATCTTGCGCAGCGGTGAGGCCCGCCGGACCGCCACCCACGACGGCGATGGTTTGCGATTGGCTGACGTCGACGGGGGGCAAGGCGTGATCCTCGCCCAGGGCGTCCATGACGTAGCGTTTGAGATTGCGAATGGCGACCGCGCCGTCGCTGTCTTCACGGCGGCATGCCGGTTCGCAGGGTGCATCACAGACGCGCCCGCAAATGCTCGACAGCGGGTTGGTGGCGGTGATCGCTTCGAACGCTTTTTCAAAGTCGCCATCCCAGATGCTGGCGATGTAGGAGGGGACGTCGGTGCCGACCGGACAGGCCGTCTGGCACGGCGCGGGGACGTAGTGCAGCTGGTCGGTGTCATCGGCCAAATCGGGTGCGGCGGTGATGGACGTGCGGCGAAGTTCGGTCATGGTCTTAAGCTTTCTTCAGCGCTGAATTTTGCAGATCAATGTGTCCGGGAACGTATTCCAGCCCCGTGATAGCGGCTGCTTCGGGGGTCAACGCGACCAAGTCGTCGCGGTTCAGCTTGTGCACATCGTCATAGCCCAGTGCGGCGGTGATCGCCGCCAACTGCCAACGCACACCTTCGAAAAAGCGATGGATATTGAGGGCTTCGTGATCGCTGTCATAACGCTTGATGTGGTCGGGGTCTTGGGTCGCGATGCCCACCGGGCAGGTGCCGACATGGCACTGCATACAGGCGATGCAGCCGCCCGCGATGATCGCCGCCGTGCCCATGGCCACCGCGTCTGCACCAAGCGCGATGGCTTTGGCAGCGTCGATTCCGTCTTTGATGCCGCCCATAATGACCAGCTGCATGCCGTCGTCGGCATTGATTTCATCCAGCCCCATGCGGGCTTCGATCAACGCGCCCAAGGTCGGGATGCCGACGTTTTCCAGCACTTCTGTACTGGCGGCACCGGTCGATCCTTGCAAGCCGTCCAGGGAGACGTAATCGAAGCCGTCCTTGTACGCGATTTTGATGTCGTCCTTGACGCGCCCGGCACCCATTTTGATCGAAACGGGAATCCGGTGCGCGGTTGCTTCACGGAATTCTTCAAGCTTGATGACCAAATCATCCGCACCCAACACATCGGGGTGGCGCGATGGGCTGCGCAGGTCGATGCCTTGGGGGATGCCGCGCTTTTCGGCCAGTTCGGGGGTGATTTTCTTCGCCATCAACTGACCGCCAAGGCCGGGCTTTGCGCCTTGGGAAATGTAAATTTCCAACCCATCGGCGCGGTTCATGTCGTGGATGTTCCAGCCCAAGCGGCCAGACAGGCATTGGTAAACCAGCTGGTTGGCTTCGGCGCGGGCTTCATCCAGCATGCCGCCTTCACCGGTGTTTTCAGAGATGTCCGAAAGCCGCGACGCAATTGCCAACGCGGTCTTGGAGGCTTTGGACAGCGCGCCAAAACTCATCGGTGCAACTTGAACCGGCATGGAAAGTTCCAGCGGCTTCGCGCCGTACCGACCACCGATTTTCGTTTTCAAATTGACGTTCTTCAGCGCGTCAGGGTCGTGCCCCGCATGCGAGAGATCTTTTTTGAACGCAATGTCATTGAAATGCGCCATCGGCTTGGATGCGCCGTAGCCGCGAATGCGGTAGCGCCCGGTTCCGGCCTTGATAAAGATGTCTTCCTGGGTTTGTGCGTTCCAATACTCAGACCGACCGGAGCTGACGAAGAACGGCTGCGGCCGGGTGCGCGGCTCTTGTTTGGCGTAGCGCAGCTTGGTGCCCGCATTGACGACTTTTTGCAAGCTGCCGCTAAAGGGCAACTCATAGCGATCCAACACCGCACGGATCTCGTCCAATTCTCCAACGTCCATATCCATCAGCATGGCGTCAGCACCCAAAGACTGAACCTCGCCACCGACATAAATTGCGCCGCTGGTCATGTCTTGGCCGACGTGTTCGCCGGAATTGCCCAAAATGATGATCCGCCCGCCGTACATCATGTAACCGGCCATGAAGTTTGAATGGCCCGCGCAAATCAGGTTGCCGGCTTTCATCACTTGGCCTGCGCGTGATCCCATGTTGCCTTTGATAACAATGTCGGCGCCGCGAATGGCGACACCGGGAATGGCACCGGCGTTGCCGCCGACGATGACGGTACCGTTGTACATGTTGTCACCAACCGCCCAACCGACATTGTGTTCGATTTCGAACGTCGCACCGTCCGACAGCCCAGCACAGAAATAACCGGCCGATCCATCGACGCGGACATGCACAGGCGCGGTGAGGCCGACGCCAATGTGGTGGCGGGCGTCGGGGTTGATGACCGCGATGTTCTCACCCGCCGTGCCCAGTTCGCGGATGCGGTTGTTCGCATCCGTAATCGAAATTTGACTTAAATCGATCGTTGCCACGTCTTAAAGGTCCCTGGTGCTGGTTCAGTGGTTGTCAGTGCGGTGCCGGGAAAGAGCCGATTGAGCGACACTTCCTCGGATGCGATGGCGATGAGGTCGTCGGTTTCCACCAACACCATGGGCTTGGCGGCGAGATGGTCCTTGGCGTAACCAATTTCATTTTTGGTTGAGACCAGAAACGAAAAGGTGCCGTCCAAAGTATCGATCGCGTCCTTGAGGGCGTCTTCCAGGCCGCTGCCTTGCTTGAGCTTATCGGCGAGATAGACGGCGATCAGTTCGCTGTCGTTGTCGGTGCGGAACTTAAAACCGCGTCGTTCCATGCGCCGACGCATTTTCCAATAGTTGGTGATCTGACCGTTGTGCACGATGGCGACGTCGGCAAAGCCGGTGGCCAAAAACGGGTGGGCCGCTTCGGGTTTCACTTCCGATTCTGTGGCTAATCGCACATGGCCGATGCCGTGGGTGCCGGTGAATTGATTGACGTCATAGGCCGCGTCCACATCAAAGGCCGTGCCCTCATCCTTGATGATGTCGAGATCATATCCCGCAGAAATCAGTTTGGCCGCGTCCTCCAGAGCATAGGTGAAGGTTTGAATGTTGCCGCCGTAGGTTACGTCGGCGCGGTAACTGCGGCCGATGCGCTGATCGCTTTTCAAGGTTGCGCCGTGTTTGGCCAAGATCGCTTTGATCTTGTCGATGGCTTGTGCGCCAGCCGCGCCATCGTCAATGATGAAGCGCAGGTGCAGCAGGTCGTTTCCGGGCGTGTACATGGCGAATCCGGTCGAATCCGCGCCGCGATGTTGGCAGCCATCAAGCATGGAAATGAGCGATTGCCCCACCGCTTGGGCGCCTTGTCCGCGTTTGTATAAAATTCCTGCAATGCCGCACATGTGAAGACCTCAGCGCCGTTTGTGAAGTGTTGGTTCTGCGACCATCGCGCAGTTCGTAGAGGTTATGTGGATCGAACGCGAGGATCAACATCTAATTCAATAAAAATTCATGAGAGGAAACTTAAAGCGGTTTTTCAGGGTGAACACGGCGATAATTTCCAACTTAGAGCTGCGCTGAGTCAGGGCAAGCGTTCAGGATGAGGCTCTGCACATAAGCATATGAGGGCATTCCGGGTGGAAACGCCCTTCACATTAAATATTTTTGCATAAGGGGAAAATCGCTGCTACAGTCCGCGCCGAACGACCATGGAGGCGTTCGAGGTCACAAATAGGGTGGGCAATGCCGCTCCAACTTCTCAAATACGGTTTAGGTCTGGCGCGCGCCGACGAACGGCATTTGCCGGGCGAAACGCCGCTGAAAAAATCATACGATGTGGTGATCATCGGCGCGGGCGGGCATGGCTTGGCTGCGGCATATTACTTGGCGCACGCGCATGGCCTGCGCAATGTGGCGGTGATCGAAAAAGGTTATCTGGGCGGCGGTAACACGGCGCGCAATACGGCCATTGTCCGGTCCAATTACCTGACCCCGGAAGGGGTTCGGTTCTATGGCGAATCGATGAAGTTGTTTGAGCAGATGTCCGAGACGTTGGGCATCAACGTGATGTATTCCAAGCGCGGACACCTGACCCTGGCGCATACGGATTCCGGTTTGCGCACGATGCGTTGGCGCGCCGAGGTCAATAAACACATGGGCGTCGAGTCCGAAGTGATTGATCCCGATGATATTGCGCACTTGGCGCCGCAGTTGGACCTTTCACGTCAAGCGCGCTGGCCGGTTTTGGGGGCTTTGTATCATCCGGTCGGTTCCACCGCGCGCCATGACGCGGTGGCTTGGGGCTATGCCCGCGAGGCTTCCAAGCGCGGGGTGGAAATCCATCAGCAGACCGAGGTCACCGGTTTCGATATGGCGGGCGGTCGCATCAAAGCAGTGGAGACCTCACGGGGGCGCATCGAGTGCGGTCGCATTTTGATGGCCGTTGCGGGGGCAAGCTCGCTGGTCGCCAAGATGGCCGACGTTCGTCTGCCGATCCGCTCGGTTCCACTGCAGGCGTGTGTCTCCCAGCCTTTGAAGCCGTTTTTAGACCCCATCATCGTTTCCGGTTCGCTGCACACATATATCTGGCAGAGCCAACGCGGCGAATTGGTGATGGGCGGCGCGAGCGATCCGTATGCCCTGTATTCCACACGTTCGACCCTGGAATGGAAAGAAGGTTTGATGGCGCACATGCTCGAACTGTTTCCGTATTTGTCCAATGTGCGCTTGATGCGTCAATGGGCGGGTGTCACCGATATGACGCCGGACTTTGCCCCGATCATGGGCAAGACCGAGGTCGAAAATTTATACATTGATGCGGGCTGGGGAACTTGGGGCTTTAAGGCCACGCCGGCGTGCGGAAAGTTCATGGCGGAGACGCTCGCCAATGACCGCCCCAGCGACGTCATCGCTCCGTTCAGCCTGGACCGCTTTTCGACGTTCCAACAATTGGGTGAGGCGGGTGCCGCCTCCGTCGGGCACTGAGGAAACCGCGCTCATGAAACTGATGCCTTGTCCCTTGAACGGTCCGCGCAACATTCAAGAATTCGTCTGCGCGGGTGTGGTGTGCACGATGCCGGGCGCAGAGGCTTCCACCGCTATGTGGGCGGACTATACCTTCATGCAAGACAATGTCGCCGGGGTGGTGCGCGAATGGTGGATGCATGTGCCGACGTCCTATTGGTTCATTGCCGAACGCGATACCCGCACCGATGAAATCGTNAAGACATACGCCCCAAGCGAAATTGCACAAAGCGTGGAGACGCCATCATGAGCGCCCAACGCCTGCCTCATCCTTGGGGCCGATATATAGAACGTGACAAGCCCTTGTCGTTCGCATTTGAAGGACACGCCTACAGCGGTTTGCAGGGTGACACCCTGGCCAGTGCTTTGCTGGCGGCGGGTCAGCCGGTGCTGTCGCGGTCGTTTAAGTATCACCGTCCGCGCGGGGTTTTTTCCATGGCCGGTGCGGAAGCCAACACCTTGGTGCAATTGCCTGGTCAGCCGAACGTACCGGGCGATTTGTTGGCGTTGCATGAAGGGCTCAGTGCGCGGGCACAAAATGTATTTGGATCCCTGCAAAAAGATCGTGGTGTGTGGCTGGATAAGCTCTCGCGGTTTTTGCCNGTCGGGTTTTATTACCATACCTTTTTCCGGCCCAAGGTGTTGTGGCCGATGTGGGAAAAGGTGATCCGCAATTTGGCCGGTCTGGGGGCGGTGGATACCGCTCTGCCACACGATACGGGCTATGACAAAGCCTATACATTTTGCGATGTCGCGGTGGTCGGTGCTGGGGCAGCAGGCTTAAGCGCCGCCCTGGAGGTGGCCGAAGCCGGGGGCGGTGTGGCGCTGATCGAGAGTGCAAAGGCGCTTGGTGGTGCGCTNCTGTTTCAACGTGGCGACGATGCGGATGAGACGCTTAAGCGTTTGGTCAGTGCGGTTGAGGCCCATCCAAACATCACCGTGTACAGAGAGGCGACGGCGCAAGGTCTGTTCGCCGACAATCTGCTGGCCATCACCCAGGGCAAACGGCTTTATAAACTGCGCGCCGGACAGGTCGTGGTGGCGACCGGCGTCATCGGTCAACCCGCGGTGTTTGCCGGCAACGACACCCCGGGCGTCATGCATGCCACCGCCTTGCAACGTCTGATGCGTTTGTATGGCGTTATGCCGGGTCAATCGGTCGTGTTTTTGACAGCCGATGAAGATGGCTACGCCGCCGCGTTGGATGTTCTGGACGCCAAAGGAACTGTCGTGCAAATCATCGACTTGCGCCCCCAAGACGAATGTGCGGCACCGCTGCACGATGCTTGTCTGGCGCGTGGCGTGCGCGTTCGATACGGTGCCATGGCTTGCCAAGCAACCGCAGATCGAAACGGACACCTGAGTGCGGTGCGGGTGCGCGACTTTGATGACCATGGCAGCGTGACCGGGCGCGCGCAGACCTTACNGTGCGATGTTGTGTGCGTGTCGGTCGGGGTGGTACCGAACGCAGGGCTGATCCATCACTTGGGCACGCCAGCGCTGTATCACGAGCAAAGCTCAACGTTCAAATTGCCAAAGGATTTACCCCAGGGTGTTTTGGCTGCAGGCAGTGTGAACGGTTATCGCAGCAGGGCGTCGCGAAGCAAAGACGGACTTCGGGCGGGACGCTTGGCGGCCAAGGCATTGGGCTTGTCAGTGAAGGACGTTGAAGAGGTTCCTGGCGATCCACACGGATACGCCAATGATCCGTGGCCGATGACCGCAGAAGGCAACGGCAAGGCGTTCGTCGATTTCGATGAAGACATTCAATACAAAGACATCGTCAATGCGGTGACCTCTGGGTTCGATCATGTGCAGTTGTTGAAACGCTATTCGACGGCTGGCATGGGGCCGATGCAGGGGCGCACCGGACATTTGGCCGTGGTGCGTCTATCCGCGCTGGTGGCTGGGCGGCCTTTGGCACGCGCCGGGATGACGACGTTGCGCCCGCCCATCGGCGGTGAGACCTTGGGTCACTTGGCCGGACGGGCGTTTGATCCGACGCGTTTGACGCCTGTTCATGAGCGCCATGTGCAATTGGGTGCCGAGATGATGGTCGCAGGGTCATGGCTCCGCCCAGCGTATTATCCGCGCCCCAGCGAGGATGCAGACGGGGCCATCCGTCGCGAGGTTCTGGCTGTGCGCGAAGGCGTCGGCCTGATCGATATCTCGACGTTGGGCAAACTTGAAGTGCGCGGCCCGGACGCGGCTGAGTTCATGAACCGCATGTACACGTTTGCGTATTTGAAACAGCCGATCGGACGACTGCGCTATGCCTTGATGTGCGGCGATGCGGGCCAAGTCGTCGATGACGGCGTCGCTTCGCGCTTTGCTGATAACCATTATTATGTGTCCGCCACCACTGGCGGGGTGGACGCAGTGTATCGACGGATGTTGTGGTTCAATACCCAATGGGGCTTGAAGGTCGACATCGCCAACGTCACTGGAGCCTACGCAGCGTTTAACGTGGCGGGACCGGATGCGCGCAAGGTGCTTGAACGTCTAAATCCGGATTTTGATGTTAGTGCAAAGGCCATGCCTTATATGGCGGCGGTCGAAGGCAAACTGGCGGGTGTTCCCGTGCGGGCGTTGCGGGTCGGGTTTGTCGGGGAGCTGGGCTTTGAGCTGCATTGTCCCAGCAGTCTTGCCGCGAGTTTGTGGGATGACTTGATGGCGGCGGGCGCCGATCTGAACATCGAGCCTTTTGGAGTCGAGGCCCAGCGCGTTCTGCGTTTGGAAAAAGGTCACATCATTGTCGGCCAGGACACCGACGGCCTATCGACGCCGCCGGAAGCCGACATGGCGTGGGCCATCGCCAAGAGCAAACCGTTTTATGTGGGCAAGGCCGCCGTCGATGCCTTGAACGCAGATGGTTCTGCGCGGCGTTTGGTCGGGTTTGCCCTGAAACCCGGAACCCCTTTGCCCAAAGAATGTCATCTGGTGATCGATGGGGAAGATATCGTCGGGCGGGTGACCTCTATTTCCGACAGTCCGGCGTTGGGTCATCCCATNGGCTTGGCGTTCATGCGCCCCGACTTGGGCACNGTGGGGGCGAACATGAACATTCGCATCGACGGCGGCGTCATGGTTGATGCGACCATCGTGGCGTTGCCGTTCTACGACCCCGACGGGGCCCGCCAAGAATTGTAAAAGGTCAGAAATTTATGACGACACGTTCATCACCCCAACTGTCACCTTTGCGCCAAAGTCAGATAGCGCCCCAACCGATACATAAGGCTTGGGACGCCATGACCCTCGTCGATCTGAGTTTAGTGACGCGCAGCGGTGCGAAAGGGGCGGACATGCCCCNTTGGCTGTCTGATGCGGGCTTGCCGATGCCAGAGCATTCCAATCAAGGCGTCAGGCACCCCGCAGGTGGGATCATCGCGCGTTTGTCGCCCGGCGAGGTTTTGTTGCTCGGCGATCCGTTTGCTGGCGATAGCCCGTGGATCGAAGCGGCCAAGGCGCACCTGGGGCAGGGGCAGGGGCTTTGTTTCCCGCTGCCGCGCGCCGACAGTCATGCGTGGTTCTGCGTGGTGGGCGAGAGCGCCNCGGCCATGTTCGCCAAGGTCTGCAGTGTGGACTTGAGCGGGCGCGCCTTTCCGGACCTACACATTGCGCAGACCTCGGTCGCGCGGGTGAACGCGATTGTTATTCGCGACGACGAGACCTTCAAAGACAAATCCGAATTCCCTTGTTACCATGTGCTTGCCGATTGGGCGTCGGCGCGGTCCTTGTGGGATTACCTGCTGGACGCTATGGCTGAATTTGGTGGCCGGTCGGCAGCGCNGGAAGTTCCGACTGAGTAAACCCTGACTGAGCAAATCCGGCGCGGGAGAAATATGGTGGCAGATGAAGGCAAGGGGGAAATGCTCACGCAAGATCCCCACTCTTTAAGCGGTGCAAAGCAAAACAGCCTTGAATCCGCCATTGGCTATCAGGTGCGAGAATTTCGCAACAAGCTCGGCATGACAGTTGTGGAACTGTCAAAGCAAGCCGGTGTTTCGCCCGGCATGTTATCAAAAATTGAAAACGCACAGACTAGCCCTTCGTTGAGTACGTTGCAGGCGCTTGCGCGGGCCTTGAACGTTCCGGTCACGACGCTGTTTCGCCGTTTTGAAGAGCAGCGCGACGCCACCTTCGTCAAATCGGGCAATGGGCTTGCCATTGAACGCCGGGGTACGCGGGCGGGACACCAATATCAACTGTTGGGCCACTCGGTGAATAAATCCATCTCGGTGGAGCCCTACTTGATCACCTTGACGGAAAAGTCCGACGTTTTTCCGCTGTTTCAGCATGCCGGCCTAGAGTTTCTCTACATCCTGGAGGGGGCGGTGAATTACCGTCACGGCAACCATCTTTATAAAATGGAGGCGGGGGATTCCTTGTTTTTTGATGCGGACAGCCCGCATGGTCCCGAAGAATTACTCGAACTGCCCATGAAGTTCTTGTCGTTCATCGTCTATCCGCGTAACGACGGCAACTAACTTTCTCTAGATAGCAATGGGTTACGGGGCTTGTGCGCAGGCTGGGGTAAATGTGCGCCTGAGCTGATGTTCCTGAGATGAAAAAAGTTTTCATGGGGATTGATTTCTGGCGGGTGAGAAGGTAGGCTTGCCTAATAATTCACCCGTTTTTAGCGGAATGCCTTTTTTTGGTTAATAAATAGGCGTTTTTGGCGATGGAAATTGGTTTGTGACAAACCGGGCAAGGAGTTTGGCGATGAGTAAGGCCGCAGCAAAGAAAGCGACCAAGGATCTGCAATCGAAAGCGAAAGCGCTGGGTATTCGTTATTTCCTGATCAGTTATGTCGATTTGTTCGGCGCCTTGCGCGCCAAGCTGGTTCCGTCCTCGGCCATTTCCGGGATGCAAAAGAACGGCGCCGGCTTTGCGGGCTTTGCTACATACTTGGATATGAGCCCTGCCGATTCCGACATGTTCGCTCTGCCCGATCCCGAGAGCCTCATTCAATTGCCGTGGCAGCCCGATGTGGGCTGGTTGGCCTCTGATCTGTATATGGACGGCAAGCAGGTTGAGCAGGGGCCGCGCAATCTTTTGAAGCGTCAAGTGGCGGAGGCGGCAAAGAAAGGCCTGCGCGCAAAAAGTGGCGTAGAGTGCGAATACTTTTTGCTGACGCCCGATGGCAACAACTTGGCCGATGCTCTCGATACCCAAGCCAAGCCTTGTTACGATCAGTCGGCATTGATGCGTCAGTACGATCTGGTCAGCGAAATTTGTGACTGTATGCAGACCCTGGACTGGGGTCCGTATCAGAACGATCACGAAGATGCCAACGGCCAGTTTGAAATGAACTGGGACTACGACGATGTGTTGCTGACCGCCGACCGCCACGTGTTTTTCAAGTTCATGGTCAAGACCTTGGCGGAACGCCGCGGCATGCGCGCAACCTTCATGCCCAAGCCGTTCAATCATCTGACCGGCAACGGCTGTCACATGCACGTTTCTGTGTGGGACGAGAGCGGGCGCAAGAACTTGTTCTTGGATAAGAAGGAAGAACTGGGCGTTTCCAAATTGGGTTATCAGTTCATGGGCGGCGTGATGCATTCCGCCGATGCCCTGTGCGCCATTTTCAATCCAACGGTGAACAGCTACAAACGCATCAATGCGCCGATCACGGCTTCGGGTGCGACATGGTCGCCAAACACCGTGACCTATACGGGCAACAACCGCACTCACATGGTGCGCATCCCCGATGAAGGCCGATTTGAGTTCCGTCTTATGGACGGGGCGACGAACCCCTATCTCAGCCAAGCCGCGATCTTGATGGCGGGCTTGGACGGCGTCAAAAACAATCGCGATCCNGGCGAGCGCCTGGACATCAACATGTATGAAGANGGCCACACTCTGCATGACGTGAAGAAATTGCCGCTTAATCTGTTGGACGCTTTGCGTTTGATGGAAACAAGCGAGGTGGTGCGTGACGGGTTGGGCGGGTCTTTTGTTGACAGCTATCTTAAGCTGAAGATGAAGGAATGGAACGGCTTCATGAGTCACGCCAGCGCCTGGGAACGTGACAACACCATCGACTGNTGATTTTCTTTTCTGCGTAAAGCTGCTGTGCCCATCGGTGGACAAGGCGTTCGCCTGTCCGCCAATGCGCGTGCGCTGATGACATAGGGATAAGCCTCAATGAGCCAAAGTGTGACCACTGATCCAGCAAACACATTCATCCTCACCATCGCCTGTCCCGACACCATCGGTATCGTTGCCGCTGTCAGCGGCTTTTTGTCTGACAACGATGCCTTTATCAGTGAAAGCGTTCATTACGGCGATAGCGAAACCCAACAGTTCTTTATGCGCACGGTGTTTTCGCCGGGCGGAGACAAGTGGATGGACATTCAGACCATCCGTGAGGGCATGGCGGACATCGGCGCGCAGTTTGGCATGGACTGGCAAATCTATGATGCGGGAGAAAAGCCGCGCGTGATGATCGCGGTTTCACGGTTTGGCCATTGCCTGAACGATTTGCTGCACTCCTGGGTGACCGGACGATTGCCGATCGAAATTACGGCGGTGGTCTCCAACCATGAAGATTTCCGGACCTTGGTGGAGTGGCACAAGGTGCCGTTCCATCATCTCGCCGTCACCAANGACAATAAGCGCAGCCAAGAGCTNAAAATCCTCCACTTGATGGATGAAACCCGCAGTGAGTTGTTGGTCCTGGCGCGCTACATGCAGGTTCTCAGCGCTGAGATGTGCACCGACCTGCGTGGACGCTGCATCAATATTCATCATTCCTTTTTACCCAGCTTTAAAGGTGCGAAGCCCTACCAGCAGGCGCACGCGCGTGGGGTCAAATTGATCGGTGCGACAGCGCACTACGTGAACCCTGATTTGGATGAGGGGCCAATCATCGAACAAGCGGCAGAACGGGTCGATCACATCCTGAGCGCCGCCGAATTTGTCGAGCTTGGGCGTCATATTGAGACCGTCGTGCTGAATCGGGCGGTGCGCTGGCACTGCCAACGTCGGGTGATGCTCAATGGCTGCAAAACGCTTGTGCTGAGATAATGGTTGCTCAGGCGGGTAATCACGNGCCGCTTTTAATGTGCACAAAATGAATAAAAAGTAACCACTNTTAAATTATTGCCTAATTATTGCGCACCCAAAGAGATGCGAAATTGAGCAGCTGCAATGCTGATTTTTATATTTTTCTAACTATATCAGTATGTTGTTAGAATTCTCTGCCTTGGCACGCACCTTGCTATGAGTAGGCCATAGATCCCGGCGCACCGTGCGGTGGTTCTACCAGATACTTTTTTAGGAGAAGCCAATGAAGTTAATCATGGCAATTATCAAACCTTTCAAACTCGACGACGTGCGTGAGGCGCTGACCGGGCTTGGGGTTGAAGGTATGACTGTTACAGAAGTTAAAGGTTACGGTCGCCAGAAAGGCCAAACGGAAATCTACCGTGGGGCTGAATACGAAATTCACTTCCTTCCCAAAGTTAAGGTCGAGGTCGCTGTTGCCGATGATCAGGCTGAGCGGACGGTCGAAGCCATCAGCGCCGCCGCAGGCACCGGCAAGATTGGTGACGGTAAAATCTTTGTTGTCGATCTCGGAAAGGCCATGCGCATCCGAACGGGCGAAACCGGTGACGAGGCCCTTTGAGGAGACGAAACATGAAACGCAACGTATTGAAAATTTCTACTCTGGCAGCTGCGCTGATCGCGCTGGCAGTCCCCGCACACGCTGAGGTTTCTGGCGAGACAGCGTTTATTTTTAACTCTTTGTCGTTCTTGATGCACGGCTTCCTGGTGATGTGGATGGCCGCTGGCTTCGCGATGTTGGAAGGCGGCTTGGTCCGCACCAAAAACACCGCGATGCAGATGCTCAAAAATATCGGCATCTATTCTTTCGCCGGTCTGATGTTTTACATCGTCGGTTACAACCTGATGTATATGGACGTTTCGGGTTGGATTGGTAGCTTCGCCGTTTGGGGCGCTTCTGATCCTGGCATCACGGCTGATGGCTTTACCGAAGGCGACTACGCTGCGGGTTCCGACTGGTTTTTCCAGATGGTGTTCGTTGCGGCAACCGCTTCGATCGTATCCGGCACCATGGCTGAGCGCGTCAAACTGTGGCCGTTCATGATCTTCACGCTCGTTCTCACCGGCCTGATCTACCCGATCCAGGGTTCTTGGACGTGGGGCGGTGGCTGGTTGAGCGAAATGGGCTTCTCCGATTTCGCCGGTTCCACCATTGTTCACTCCGTGGGTGGCTGGGCTGCTTTGGCAGGCGCAATCTTCTTGGGCGCACGTAAAGGCAAATACGGTCCCGACGGTTCGGTTCGCCCGATCCCTGGTGCCAACTTACCGCTGGCGACAGTCGGTACGTTCATCTTGTGGATGGGCTGGTTTGGCTTCAACGGTGGTTCGCAGTTGGCCATGGGCTCTGCTGCCGATGTGCGTGACATCGCAAGCATCTACATCAACACCAACTTGGCTGCGGCCGCCGGTGTTGCCGTGGCGATGATCATGACCCAACTGATCTACAAGAAAGTCGATCTGACCATGGCGCTGAACGGTGCTTTGGCTGGTTTGGTTTCCATCACGGCTGAGCCTTTGGCTCCGACCCCGGGCATGGCGATCTTGATCGGCGCTGTTGGTGGTCTTGTGGTGGTGTTCGCTGTTCCGGCACTGGACAAGCTGAAGATCGATGATGTGGTCGGTGCGATCTCGGTTCACTTGGTCGCAGGCATCTGGGGCACGCTTGCCGTTGTTCTCAGTAATGCTGACGCCAACATTGTGACGCAGATCATCGGCATCGCTGCCATTGGCGCATTTGTCTTTGTGACATCGTCGGCGATGTGGCTGATCCTCAAATTCACCGTCGGCATCCGTGTCAGCGAAGAAGAGGAAATGGAAGGTCTCGACAAAGCCGAACTCGGTCTCGAAGCCTATCCGGAATTTGGCCGCGGTTCTCAGAACATCTAAGTCAAATATACTTCGAGTGGGTTCGGACTATCGCTCTAGTTCCCCCCCCGCTCAAAGGATGGGGCCAGGATATTTTCCTGGCCCCATTTTTTTATTCTATAAGTCTCCGTTTTTGAGATGAAACCTAATAAACCACTCAGTGGGGGCGGGTCATGACTTTCCAATCGTTTCGATCTTGGTGTCATGACAGGAAGCAATCTTAGACGGTCCCGCTCCGAATTTCTGTTGCAGGAGCTTGAACAAATCCTTCCCCCGCAATCATTAATATGGCCGTAAAAACAATATACTATTGATCATAAAGCGCTCGCCATGTGGCGGGCGTTTTTTGTTTGGGTAAGCGTAGGCTAAGCGGACAAATTCCAGATCCAGCAAGCCTGGACAAGGTCTGGTCTGTAGTCAGACATCTACCTGCTCTGCGATTGCTCAGACATGTTTGAGTTATGGTGGCGGCTTTTGTCCAATCCACTTGCCTTCGTTCCGAGAGGAAGAGAGGCAAGACCGGAGTAACTGTTTTTTTTACCAGTGATCCAGGCGATGAGGCGATGAAGCCAATGGATAGTTACTAAGTGGTTTGGAAACTTGGTTTCCCCTGTGAAAGTGTGTGTAATTGATTTAGATATTTAAAATATATATTTAAATCAATAGGTTGGGTTGATCTAAATTCCTGAATATATGTTGGCACACCCTTTGCGGTTAAGGAGAGTTGAGGGCGGCATGGCCGTGTAACGAACCAACCAAAGTCATAAGGGAGAAGACGATGGGGGAGCCAACAGATACCTTCTATGATGTGATCCGGCGTCAGGGCATTTCACGTCGGAACTTCATGAAATTCTGCAGCTTGACTGCAGCTTCGTTGGGTCTCGGCCCGGCGTTCGCGTCGAAAATCGCCAATGCCATGGAAACCAAGCCACGCATTCCGGTGCTGTGGCTGCATGGATTGGAATGCACGTGCTGTTCGGAAAGCTTTATCCGCTCCGCCCATCCTTTGGTGAAGGATGTGGTGCTGTCGATGATTTCGCTTGATTACGACGATACCATCATGGCGGCGGCCGGACATCAGGCCGAAGCGATCTTGGAAGAGGTCAAAGAAAAATACAAAGGCCGCTACATCTTGGCGGTCGAAGGCAACCCGCCGCTCAACGATGGCGGCGTGTATTGCATGCCCGGCGGCGTACCGTTTGTCGACAAGCTGAAATACATGGCCGAAGACGCTCAGGCGATCATCTCGTGGGGCTCTTGCGCGTCGTGGGGCTGCGTGCAGGCCGCCAAGCCCAATCCCACTGGCGCAACGCCGGTTCACAAGGTCATCAAAGACAAGCCGATCATCAAGGTGCCGGGCTGTCCGCCCATCGCCGAGGTCATGACCGGTGTAATCACATACCTGCTGACGTTCGAACGCATGCCCGAACTGGACCGCCAAGGCCGTCCGAAAATGTTCTATTCCCAACGCATCCACGACAAGTGCTATCGCCGCTCGCATTTCGACGCCGGCCAGTTCGTCGAAAACTGGGACGATGAGCAAGCACGTAAAGGCTATTGCCTTTACAAGATGGGCTGTAAAGGGCCGACCACTTACAACGCATGCTCGACCACGCGCTGGAACGAAGGCGTGTCCTTCCCGATCCAATCCGGTCACGGTTGCATCGGCTGTTCGGAAGACGGTTTCTGGGACAACGGCAGCTTTTATGACCGTGTCACCAACATCAACACATTCGGAATTGAATCAAACGCTGACAAAGTGGGCGGTACTGCCGCCGCTGTCGTCGGTACCGCCGCTGCGGCTCACGCCGCTTTGAGCCTTGTCAAACGTGCCCAGCAAAAGGGCACGGATGACGGTGAAAATTGACGGTAGGGAGGGATAAGAACAATGGCGACGACAACACCCAATGGATTTAACCTCGACAACTCCGGCCGCCGCGTGGTGGTCGATCCGGTGACCCGCATCGAAGGTCATCTGCGTGTCGAAGTGAATCTTGATGAAAACAACGTGATCCGCAATGCGGTGTCCACCGGCACCATGTGGCGCGGTCTGGAATTGATTCTGCAAGGCCGCGACCCACGTGATGCATGGGCTTTTACCCAACGTATCTGTGGTGTGTGCACCGGCACGCACGCGCTGACCTCAGTGCGTGCGGTTGAAGACGCGTTGAAGATTGATATTCCGGAAAACGCGAATTCAATCCGCAACATCATGCAGCTGACGCTTCAGGTTCATGATCACTTGGTGCACTTCTATCACCTGCATGCCTTGGATTGGGTCGATGTGGTTTCGGCGCTCAATGCTGACCCGAAGGGTACCTCTGAGCTGGCGCAGTCCATATCCAAATGGCCGTTGAGTTCGCCTGGCTACTTCAAGGACATTCAAACGCGCTTGAAGAAATTTGTCGAAAGCGGACAGTTGGGGCCGTTCAAGAACGCCTACTGGGGGCATCCGGCATACAAACTTCCCCCTGAAGCGAATTTAATGGCCGTGGCCCATTATCTTGAAGCGCTCGATTTCCAAAAAGAGATCGTCAAAATTCACGCCATCTTCGGCGGTAAAAATCCACATCCGAACTGGCTGGTGGGCGGGGTGCCGTGCGCCATTAATTTGGACGGTGAAGGCAGTGTTGGTGCGATCAACATGGAACGCCTGAACTTGGTGTCGTCGGTCATCGATCGCTGCATTGAGTTCACCGAACAGGTCTATATTCCCGATCTGCTCGCTGTTGCCAGCTTCTATAAGGATTGGCAGTACGGCGGCGGCTTGTCGAGCACCAACGTGTTGTCTTATGGTGATATTCCCGATCACGCCAACGACTATTCGGCCAGCAACTTGATGCTGCCGCGCGGTGCGATCATCAATGGTGACCTCAGTACGGTTCACGATGTTGACCTGTACGACCCTGAGCAAGTGCAAGAACACGTCGATCATTCTTGGTACACCTATGAAGGCGGTGCCAAAGGTCTACATCCGTTTGACGGTCAGACCAATCCGCACTTCGAGCTTGGCCCCAATGCCAAGGGCGACGCCAAGAAAATCGAAGAGCTTGACGAAGCCGGAAAATATTCGTGGATCAAAGCGCCGCGTTGGCGTGGCCATGCCATGGAAGTGGGGCCGCTGTCGCGCTACATCATCGGCTACGCCCAGGGCAATCCGGAATTCAAAGAACCCGTCGAGGCAGTTCTGTCGAAACTCGACCTTCCAGTCCCGGCCTTGTTCTCGACCCTGGGCCGCACTGCGGCGCGTGGTTTGGAATGTCAGTGGGCGGCGGATAAGATGCGTTATTTCTTTGACAAGATGATCGCCAACATCAAGGCGGGTGACAGCTCCACCGCCAACACCACCAAGTGGGACCCGGCCGCGTGGCCGAAGTCCGCCAAGGGTGCCGGCTTCACCGAAGCCCCGCGCGGGGCGTTGGGCCACTGGGTCGAAATCGACAACGGCAAAATCAAGAGCTACCAGTGCATCGTGCCGACCACATGGAACGGCTCTCCCCGTGATGCTGAGGGCAACATCGGCGCGTTCGAAGCATCGCTCATGGACACCCCCATGGCCGATCCCGAACAGCCGCTGGAAATCATCCGCACCCTGCACAGCTTCGATCCGTGCTTGGCGTGCTCCACCCATGTGATGTCACCTGACGGTCAAGAAATGGCCGATGTCAAGGTGCGCTGATTAGATAAGGGGAGGCTCTGACAATGAATATGGATGTGAAACCGGGAACCATAGATCCCAGCTCTTCCGTCTACGTCTATGAACTGCCCGTGCGCTTGTGGCACTGGATCAACGCGCTCTCCATCGTGGTGCTGGCGTTGACCGGTTACTTCATCGGCAATCCGTTGCCGACGATGACCGGCGAAGCCAGCGACCATTATCTCATGGGCTACATCCGCTTTGCCCACTTCGCGGCGGCATATATCTTCGCCATCGGGTTCTTGGGACGGATTTATTGGGCGTTTGTGGGTAATCGCCATTCGCGCCAAATTTTTTACATTCCGTTCTGGCGCAAAGATTACTGGAGCGAGCTATTCTTCGAGTTTCGCTGGTACTTCTTCATGGAAAAGGAACCCAAGAAGTACGTCGGCCACAATCCGCTGGCGCAATTCTTCATGTTCTTTTGCATCACCTTGATGACCTTTTTCATGATCGCCACGGGCTTTGCGTTGTACGGCGAAGGCATGGGGATCGGCAGCTGGCAAGCGACTTTGTTCGGCTGGGTATATGACATCTTCCCCAACACCATGGAGCTGCACACATGGCACCGCTTAGGCATGTGGGTGTACGTGGTGTTCGTGATGGTCCACATCTACGCAGCGGTGCGCGAAGACATCATGTCCCGTCAAAGCTTGATCTCGACCATGATCAGCGGTGACCGCATGTTTAAAGACAACCGGGAATAGGGGGCGAGCATGTCAAACGGCAACACCCTGGTTCTCGGTATCGGCAACATCCTTTGGGCTGACGAAGGTTTTGGCGTACGCGCGGTGGAGGAATTCCACCGCCGTTACGCCACGCCAGATGACGTCGTCATCATGGATGGCGGCACCCAAGGGCTATATTTGGTGCAGTACGTCCAGGAAGCGGACAAGCTTTTGGTGTTCGATGCCGTGGATTACGGCCTGGAGCCCGGTGAGATGATCGTCGTTACCGGCGACGAAGTGCCGAAGTTTACCGGCGCGAAGAAGATGAGCCTCCATCAAACAGGTTTTCAAGAGGTCCTATCCGCCGCCGACTTCACCGGCCATTACCCCAAGGAGTTGACGCTCATTGGGGTGCAGGCCTTAGACCTGGAAGATTGGGGCGGATCGCTCACCGGACTTGTGAAGTCAAAGGTGGACGAAACCCTTGGTCTGGCGGTTCAGCAGTTGCGTGACTGGGGTATCGAGGTGATGGAACGCGAAACGCCCCTGGATAAGTCAGAAGGCCTGCTGGTCCACGACCTGGACATCGGCGCATACGAATCCGGTCATCCGCTTCTTAGGCTGGAGGCTTAGTCATATGTGTCTCGGCATTCCAATGCGCCTCAAACAGTTGGGCGACGGCACGGCGCAATGCGAAGACCGCGATGGTGTCGAACGTGAGGTAAATACCTTGTTGTTGGAAGCGCACAAGGTCGACGATTGGGTGCTGGTGCATCTGGATAACGCCATTCGCATTTTGCGCGATGATGAAGCCGAACAAATTAGCGACGCCATACAGGCGGTGAGTGCCGCATTGCAAGGTGAAAGCTTCGATCACTTGTTCTCTGATCTCACCGATCGTGAACCCGAATTGCCCGAGGTCCTGCGCGCCCAAATGTCTGAACAGGAGAAAGTTGCATGATCACCGCACAATCGAACGATGTTTTGGCACGTATGATCGAACGGTCCGCCGCTGGCGTGTTTGGCAAGACAGACCTTTCCACAGCCGTGGCCGCAGGCGACTGGCTGGTGCTGTTCGCAGGCGAAGCGGGTAAGCGCCCCGAAACCGCGGACCTAGCAGTGATCTTGCCGGAAATTGCCAAGGACCGCGCTAAGGCTGGGTGCGGCGAGCTTTCCATCGCCGTGGTCAACGCAGAGGATGAAGACGATCTCAGCGCCGAGTATGGCGTGCTGGTGAAGCCCACCGTGGTGTTCGTGCGCGACGGCGACGTCAAGGGCTTGGTGCCGCGCATCAAGAACTGGGCCGAGTATGAACAGAAACTCGCAGAGTTTTTACCCGTAACTTTAGAACGGAGAGCCGACGCATGAAAATGTTCGAATGGGAACAAGACGAAGGCGTAGAGCTCACCATGCCATCCATCAATGGCGATGGCCTGGACGTTGTCGATGTGAACGCCACCGAAAACGCCCTGCGTCTGGCGCGCGCCGAAGAATTGGCGAGCGAGGCCAAGGCCGGCATCGACAAACTGCGCGAAATCGCCGATGTGATGGCTAGACAAACCAACGCTTCGGCACCTGTCTCCTTCAGCTTGACCGAACTGGATGAAAAATCCCGCGAATTGGTTGGTGAGGTGTTGGGCAAGGGTGAGGTGTCGGGCCAGATGGCGGAACCCCAACCGCTGGCGATCCAGGAAAGCATTTTTCCGGGTTTGTGGCGGGTGAAAAACCTAGAACGCCCTGACGGGCCTGAGGTTTTGGTATTGGCCGACGTGCCGCCGATGCTGCGCTTGCAAGTGGTTAAGGCATTGGATACGGAGATGGCGATCCCACAAAACGCGGACGACACTATGAACGCACTGCCGGTATTGGCTGAAATCAAGGATCGCGCCCTTACTCACGGAATGGGCGATACCAACCATGTCATCAACTTCACCTTGTTGCCGATGAGCGAACAAGACATGACGTTGTTACGAGATACCCTGGGGGCGGGGCATATCGATTTGGTATCCACGGGATACGGCGCGTGCCGGGTGTGCTCGACCCGCTGGCCCAATGTGTGGTCGGTACAGTTTTTCAATTCCATGGACAAGATCATCCTGGACACTTTGGAAATCGGCGATATCCCCATTTCCGTGCGCGCATCTGAAGAGGATTTCCAAGACAGTGCAGAGCGTATCTTGGAAGTGATCGAGGCGTATTTGTAATGCCCCCCCCTCTCTCTGCCCAAGCACGCGCCGTAGAACCATCTGTCACTGCGCCGTCCCCCTCAGACACAGGCGGGCGGATGGAGTGCGGCGTGTGCTGGTATGTCTATGATCCTGTGGTGGGAGATGATGTCTGGCAGATCGAAACCGGCGTGGCATTCCACGACCTGCCCGAACATTGGCGCTGTCCCGAATGCGATCAGGAAAAATCGAAGTTTCTTCCCCTCGACGAGTCTTGTAATGATGAAGGCATGGAAGATCACTCTGACGATATTGAGCGCATCGTCGATGCGTATCGACGCGTTGATCGGGACCGCATGCAGACCCTGCCGTTTCGCAACTCTGCCCTGAAGGTCGAGGCGGTTGGTTTTCGCGATTGGGGTAACGAACAGTTGGGCGTGATCATCTCGCCGTGGTTCATCAATTTGGTTTTGGTGCCAGGCAAAAATACCGACTGGTCGGCGCATCGTCATGGCGACAAGGTGGCATATAGCCTTCCGTCGGGTGTGTACGAATTTATACATGGCAATCTGGAAGATTGTGGCGTCATTCAGTCGTGTTCTTTGATGTCGCCAGTGAGCGATTTGGAGGACCACGAAACCGCACACCTGATTGGCGAAGAAGTGATGCGTTTGATGGTGAGCGAGGCCGAAATCGAAGAGGATCTCAGTACGCCGTTGCTCAGCGCGGTCCCTGCGCCTGAACCAGAGCCAACACCCAACATTAAAGAGCCCATCAGCCGCCGAGAACTGTTGCGCGGACGGCGGGAAAAATCGCTACAGGAGGAATAACGCATGAAAAAGACATTAAACGCCGTACTTGCAATGACGGCAGGCACATTGATGGCCTCACCCGCTCTGGCGCATGACCCCAAAGCCGTAGAGGGCGGTTGGTCGGCCATGGTCATGCATCAATTGACTCAGACCGATCACATTGCCGCCATCGTGGCTGCATTTGTTCTGGGCGTTGTTATTTATGTTTCCAAGCGCGCCAAAGCCCAACGCAAACCGGACTGAGTTTTAAATCCGTTCATCACTCTAAGTTTCAACGCCAAACTGGCACCTGATCGCGGTGAATGAAGCCGTATCTGGTCCCTTTCTTTTATGGCACCGCGGGTTTAAGCTTTGACCAAGACCCCCGAACAAAGGGCTTAGCTGTGACATTCAATATTCTTTGGCTTCAAGCAGGCAGCTGTGGCGGCTGCACCATGTCGGCGCTAACCGCAGAAGACCGCGGCATGCTCGCCGCCTTGAAGGCCTTTGGTGTGAATATGCTGTGGCATCCAGCGTTGAGTATTGAGACAGGTCACGAAGCTCTCGAAATTTTCGAAGACGTCAAAACTGGTAGGATCGAACTAGATGCGCTGTGCATCGAGGGCTCCGTCCTGCGCGGCCCCGCCGGGACCGGTAAGTTCCAGATGCTGTCGGGCACGGATCGCTCCATGGCGGATTGGATCAGAGACCTTTGTGCTCAGGCCCGCTATGTGGTTGCCGTGGGCACATGTTCCGCGTTTGGCGGCTTGCCGATGGCGGGGGGGAACCTCACGGATGCTTGCGGTCTGCAATATGAAGGCGACGATGCGGGCGGCTTGCTGGGGCGTGACTTCAAATCGAAAGTCGGGCTACCGGTCATCAATATTGCGGGCTGCGCGCCACATCCCGACTGGATCACCGAAACATTGGGGCTTCTGGCGACTGTACGGCTGAATGCGGAGCAGCTGGATATGTTCGGCAGACCGCGCTTTTTCGCCAACCATCTGGCCCACCACGGTTGTTCGCGCAATGAATATTATGAATTTAAAGCCAGCGCGACGCAGTTCTCGCACTTGGGCTGCTTGATGGAAAATTTAGGCTGTAAAGCGACACAGGCGGCAGGTGATTGCAATTTGCGATCCTGGAATGGCTCCATGGGCAGTTGTCCTGATGCGGGGTTTCCGTGTGTGGCGTGCACCTCGCCTGGGTTCGAGACACCCAGTGATGCGTTTCAGGAAACCGCCAAGCGTGCGGGCATTCCGATCGGCTTACCGGTCGATATGCCCAAGGCCTGGTTTATTGCCTTGGCGGCGCTGTCCAAATCCGCAACGCCTCAACGTGTGCAATCCAACGCCCAGTCGGATCATGTGGTGATCCCGCCTGCCCGGGATGGAGACGATACGTGAGCAAACGCATCATCGGTCCGTTCAACCGTGTCGAAGGTGATCTCGAAGTGCGCCTTGATCTCGACGAAGAGCGGGTTAAGCAAGCGCACATCTCTGCCACCATGTATCGCGGTTTTGAAAAAATCCTCCAAGGCCGTCCTGCCTACGATGCGATCACGGTGACACCGCGCATTTGCGGTATCTGTTCGGTGTCGCAATCTGTGGCGACAGCGGCGGCATTGTCGGACGCGTTGGGCATTCACCCATCACCTAACGGCCAGCTGGGCATCAATCTGGTGCACGCGGCGGAAAATCTCGCCGACCATCTGACGCACTTTTATCTGTTTTTCATGCCTGATTTCGCCCGTGCTGCATATGCGGACAAACCGTGGTTCGCAAACACCGAACGTCGATTTTTACCCCACGCGGGCCTGGGCGGAAAAGAGTTGTTGGTCGCCCGCGCACGGTTGCTCAACATTACGGGCATTTTAGCGGGGAAATGGCCACATACCCTGGCGATCCAGCCGGGAGGATTGACGCGATCTCTGGATGAAGGCAGCAAGATGCGTTTGCTGTCGGTCTTGTCCGATGTGCGGACGTTTTTGGAAGAGACGCTGTATGGCTTGGCGCTCGAACATGTCGCTGACCTGGACGACCGCCAAGCCTTAGATCGCGCCTTGGATGCGGCCATCGATTTCGGCGCTGACCTCGGCCACTTCGCGACGTTGGCGCGTGATTTAGAACTGGAAGGTCTTGGCGCTGGCTATGCCCGGTTTATGAGTTTTGGGGCGTATCAGCACGAAGGCNCTGCCTTGTTTTCCGCAGGTGTGGTTGAAGAGGGACAGCATCATGCGTTGAACCCNGATGCTTTTAGTGAAGATATGCAGTCAAGCTGGTTGGCAGGTGAGGTCTCTCATCCCGCAGATGGCGACACCGAACCTTATGCAGATNGCGAAGGCGCTTACACTTGGTGCAAGGCCCCTCGCGTCCAGGGGCAGCCGGTCGAAGTTGGTGCGGTGGCTCGTCAACTGGTCACAGGCCATCCCTTGGTTACACAATTGGTTGGTAAAGGTGGGGCCAACGTGTTCACACGGATTATTTCACGTTTGGTGGAAAGTGC
>JGI24724J26744_10000576_pt1 | contig 26429 bp, 20 predicted proteins | sample Cruoilmetagenom7_FD_26744 | JGI IMG/M metagenome (IMG submission 26744) | reverse complement strand
GCATCGTCTTGATCCACATACTTGCCAAGGTTCTTCGCGATGTCCGTTTCCATCACGATGCGTTGCCATGCAAACACCTCATTGTAAACATCACCGAGATCGACCTCTTCAACCCGATCGCCAAGCGCATCGACAAGTTCGCCGAACGCTTCATGGGTGGCTGCATCGCAATCGTTCCACGCCGGCCCTTTGATGAACGCAAACCGCGGCGGCATCGGCGGTTCTTCATGGCACTTGGCCAGCAAATCGGGGCGCGGACGCAAACAGGTGCCGCTATCTTGGGCGTCGAATCCGATCATCGTCTCGGCCATAAACGCGACATCCTCAACGGTACGCGCAAACACACCGACATGATCTAAATTCTGCGACGTGCGCAACACCCGGTGACGTGAAATCAAGCCGAAAGTCGGCTTATACCCGACCACGCCGCAAAAAGACGCCGGACGAATGACCGAACCGTTGGTCTGCGAGCCCACCGCCAACGGTGCCATAGCCGAAGCGACGGCTGCGGCGGAACCACTGCTGGAACCGCCCGGCGTACGGGTGACGTCATGGGGATTGGTGGTTTTGCCCGGCGACAGAACCGCAAATTCGGCGGTGACTGTTTTACCAAGGATCACGGCGCCAGCTTCGCGCAAACGCGCCACCGCGGTCGCGTCCTCGACCGTTTTACGTCCCGCATGGACGGGGCTGCCGTATTCGGTCGGATAATCGAAAGTATCGAAGATATCCTTCACCGCCACCGGCACGCCATGCAGCGCGCCGATCGGTGCGCCGGAACGCCGGTGCGTGTCGGATTGACGGGCCTGTTCGAGAACGTAGCCCGGCTCCAAGTGAGCCCAAGCCTGCACCTCGCCATCGACTTCTTCGATACGGCTCAGGCAGTCTTGGACCAATTCTTCCGACGAGACCTGCCCGTCTCGAATGAGACGGGCGGCCTCGAAGGCGGTCAGTTGGTTAAGGTTACTCATCCTATTTTACCACCCTGCACGATCCTAAGCCGGGCCGAACAGGTATACAGGCAGCCACAGGGCGATACCCGGGAAGTTGTACAGCAACACCATCGTAAAGATGACAATCGCCAAGTACGGCATGATGCCCTTGAAGATCTCCATCAATTCGACGTCCGCTGGCGCAACGCCCTTGAGGTAATACGCCGCCATCGCCATCGGCGGGGTGAGGAACGAGGTCTGCAAGTTCAGCGCCACCAGCATGCCGAAGAACAACGGATCGACATTGAAGGTTTCCAACATGGGCAGGAAAATCGGCACGAAGATGATGATGATCTCAGTCCATTCCAGCGGCCAGCCCAACAAGAAGATGGTCGCCTGAGCAAGCATCAAAAAGCCCACGGTGCCGATGTCCAGCGCCAAGAACCAATCCTTGATGATGTCATGACCACCGAGATACGAAAACACCGACGCGAACGTCCACGAACCGACAAACAGCCAGCACACCATCGCCGCCGTCTTGGCCGTCAGGAACACGGCTTCTTTCAAGCGGGTCCAAGACAAAGAACGATAGATCGCCGCTAACAGTAGGCCACCTGCGGCACCAACGCCCGCGGCTTCGGCTGGGGTCGCAAGGCCGAGCAAAATCGCGCCCAGAACCGTTGTGATCAAAATCGCCAAAGGGAAGAACGAGACCAGCAGTTCGTACATAACTTTGCCGAACGTCACGTCATCATCTGCAGGCTTAGGAGCCAGCGACGGGTTCAAATAGGCCCGTGTGACCACGTAAATCATGTAAAAGCCCGCCAGCATGAAGCCTGGGAACAACGCACCTGCGTACAAACGCAGCGGGGAAATTTCCGCGATGGCCGCATACACGATCAACATGATCGAAGGCGGGATCAAGATACCCAGGCAACCACCCGCGCAGATCACGCCGGCAGCAAAGCTTTTGTCGTATTTTGCTTCCAACATAGCCGGGAACGCCAACATGCCCATCAATGTCACCACGGCGCCGACGATACCGGTTGCGGTGGCGAACACGGCGCACGTCAGCAACGCCGCAACAGCCATGGAACCGGGCAGATTGCGCGCGGCCAATTGAAAGCTGAAGAACAGCCGATTGACGATGTTCGCGCGNTCAACCACGTAGCCCATGAATAGAAATAGCGGCACCGCGACCAACACATCGTTCGACATCACCGAGAACGTGTTCTGCACAAACAAATCGAATATTCGGTTGTCGAAAAGGTTCTGCATACGCATGGGGTCATAGTAGGCGTAATAGCCAAAGCCCAGGCCCATGGCGACCAACGTGAAAGCGATCGGAAAGCCCAGCAACACCACGAAGATGAACAAGCCGAGCATAAAGAGTGCAATTTGGGGATCAGTCATCAGTGTTTCTCAACCTCGAGCTGGTGGAGATCTTCAAGTTCATGCACCAGCATGGTCTCAGTCTCCTGAACGTCATGCAATCGTGCAGGCCACTCGCCGGTGCGGATGCATTGCACGCATCGCACAGCTTCAGCGATGCCCTGCAACAACAGCAGGGAGCCGGAAATGGGGATCAGTGTTTTGAAGAAATAAATCTGGATGCGCGAGGGGCTGGACCAGCTCACTTCTTTGTAAAACCAAGAATCGGCGGCAAATCCATATCCGTAATAGATCAACGCCACCGCACCCGGCGCCAAAAATATCGTATAGAGAAGCAGATCGATACTGGCCTGGACTTTTTTCGGCATCAACCGATAGATCACATCGCCGCGAACGTGCGCGTCTTGAGACAGCGCATAAGCGCCAGCCATCATGAACAGCGCGCCATACATTTGGATGCTCATATCGAACGCCCACACCGTCGGCGAATTCAAGATGTAGCGGACGAACACTTCGTAACACGTCGAAAACGTCAACACCACGATGCACCAAGCGAACGCACGCCCGGTCCAGGCACTGAGACTATCGATAAAGTGTAGGATACGGGTCATGCCTACAACCTCAATTGAGAAAGGAATTTAGAGTATAAGCCGTAAGGGCGACGCTTGAAAGCGCCGCCCCCCGGTTCGGACCGCAACAGTCCAAACCTTTTTTACAGCTTGCCGTAGTAGTGCTCGTAAGCGAGACGGTAGTTCGGAGCATTCTGCAATGCATATGCGCCGTAACGTTTTGCCCAAGCTTTCTGCGAAGCAACAACCTTAGCAAAGAACGGATCGCCTTTGCTCATGCGTTCGACGACAACATCCCATGCTTTCAACTGAGCAGCCATGATGCTGTCCGCCGTGCGGTGTACGCGCACGCCGTGCTCTTCTTTCAACGACACCAGATCGGCGGAGTAGCGCTCCATGGCTTTCCAAGCCATGTCGGACGAAGCCGCTTCGGTCGCGTACTCAAGGATCGACTGCTGTTCAGGAGACATTCTGTCGAACAGGGTCTTGTTGAAGATGATTTCGAACGATTCCTGAGATTGGTGGTAGGAGCCCAAGTAGTAGTCCTTGGAAACGTCCTGCATGCCAAAGTCTTTGTCCGAGGTCGGGTTGTTGAACTCGGCCGCATCGATCAGACCAGACTTCATGGACGGCTGAATTTCGCCACCCGGAAGCTGAACAACCGACATGCCCATTTCTTGCAGAACGTCGGCGGCGAGGCCCACGGTGCGGTACTTCAGGCCTTCCATATCAGCAGCGGAGTTCACTTCTTTCTTGAACCAACCCAGCGGCTGAGCAGGCATCGGGCCGGAGAAGAAGCCGACCAAGTTCAAGCGCAGCTTGTCGTGCATGAGTTCGTTGTAGAGCTCACGACCACCGCCGTACTGGATCCAGCCCATCAGTTCGTTGGCGGACCAACCAAAGCAAGGGCCGGTGCCGAACAGCGAAGCAACCGGGCTTTTGGAGTACCAGTAAGCGGTCACAAGGTGCGCACCATCGAGAACGCCTTTGTGAACGGCGGTCTGCATTTCGGCGGTTTTCACAACGGCGTCAACGCCCAACAGTTCGATTTTCATCGAGCCGCCAGCCATTTTGTTCACGCGATCTGCATAATCCTGGGCGAATTCCAGAAAGATGCCACCGCCCCAGGCGGCTTGGACTTTGAGCACGGTCGCCGCTTTGGCAACGTGCGGTGCGCCCATTACGGCCGCGGCTGCGCCCGTTGCAGCAATACCGCTGCCTTTAAGGAATTTACGACGCGACAGCGCCTTATCCTGTTTCGTATCAGTCGTCTTGGTCATGCTCTTGGCCTCCCAAATAAATGAATTCCCTTTGAGGTTTTACTGAAAACGCCTGAACCATCACGCCAAACGTTACCGTTTAAGACGCGAAAAAGCCCAAAAGCCTCCTGCAAGCACCCGGTTCACCCAGGCTGCCTCATGTTACGTGGCCTCTTAACCTTACCATTTCAATCGATAGATCAACGATATATGGGATAAGGGGAGGCCCATTCATACAGCGCTCAATAGCCCTGTTTTATAGTCTGACCGTATGGCGATGTCGCATATCGGTCAACGCAAATGGTTTGTTTTTCCGTCCAGCGAAAACGGTCGATTTTACCAATTTAAATCAAGGCACTACAACAAATATACACAACAACTATGCAATTCGGTCAGCCGGTTCGCGGCCGGCAAAAATGGCGTCGAGATTATCAAGGGCGCGAAACCCCATGCCGTCACGCGTCTCTACGGTTGCGCTACCCAGGTGCGGCAACAAGAATACGTTGTCTAATTCACGATATTTGGGGTGAATTTGGTCCGGTTCGCCATTGAAAACGTCGAGTCCCGCCGCAAACAGCTTGCCTGACGTCAACGCTTCAATCAGCGCCTCGTCATCGACAACGCCGCCGCGTCCAGTGTTCACCACGATCGCGCCGTCGGGCAGCAACGCGATGCGTTCACGGTTGACCAGACCCGTGGTTTGCGGCGTTGCCGGGCAGTGGATCGACAAAACGTCACATTGGGGCAGCAGATCCTCGACCGTTTCGTGGTAAATCGCGCCGCATTCCAGTTCTGGGCTGAGACGGCTACGATTATAATAATGAACTTCCATATCGAACCCACGGGCGCGCTTGGCCGCCACTTGGCCGACCCGGCCCATACCAACCACGCCGAAGCGCTTGCCGGAGATCTGACTGCCGATCATAAAGGTCGGGCTCCAGCTGTCCCATTGCTGTGCGCGCACCATGCGTTCGCCTTCGCTGGCGCGCCGGGCCGCACCCAGCATCAACAGAATCGCGATTTCCGCTGTGGCGTCGTTCAGCACGTCGGGGGTGTTGGTAACGATGATGCCCTTAGCCTTGGCGGCATCCAAATCGACATGGTCGTGGCCCACCGAAAAATTGACGATGGCGCGCACGTTTTCAGGCAACCGCGCGATCACATCGGCAGTGAGTTTTTCCGTATGGCACGGCAACATCGCATCGACGTCGCCGGACATTTCAATGAGCTCATCTGCCGAGTACAAACGATCAGTGGGATTGAGTACGGGGTCATAGTCACGTAGCAAGCGAGCCTCGACGGCATCTGGAAGTTTGCGGGTGACAAGAATTTTGGGTTTGTCGCTCATGGCTCACTGATCCTCAAATTGCATTGCTGTTCACGGGTCCGTTTGATTGGCCCCGTTTGACCGGACGAGATCATACGATCAACAAAAAACCTCAGGCCATAATTATTAGACCATCAACTTCCACATCGTGGAAAAACATTCTACTCAACGGTTCGAGGCTTGGCGATAATGCTGCAGCGCACCATAATGACGTTATCGGGTTTATCGCACCCGATAGGCCTGCTTCTTTGGAAGCTAGGACCTCCCCAACGATCAGAACAAAGGGCCGATATCATGACGAACCGGATCGCCGTCGGCGACCTGAGGGTCGCACCCCTGCTTTATCAATTCGCCGCATCAGAAGTTCTGCCGGAAACAGGCATTGAGCCCGATGCATTTTGGGCGGGCTTCGCGCAAATGGTTAAAGAACTGGCGTCGCGCAACACCGCGTTGCTGCAAGAGCGCGCCGCGCTGCAAGCCGAAATCGACGGCTGGCACAAACAGCGCGCCGGACAGCCCCTTGAGATCGCCGCGTACAAACAATTCCTCACCGCGATTGGATATCTATTGCCCGAAGGCGACGATTTCACCATCACCACCGCCAACGCGGATGAAGAAATCGCCACCCTCGCCGGGCCGCAACTGGTGGTGCCGGTGATGAATGCGCGCTTTGCACTGAACGCCGCCAATGCGCGGTGGGGTAGCCTGTTCGATGCACTGTATGGAACCGATGCAATTTCCCAAGACGGTGACCTGGCCAAAGGCTCAAGTTTCAATCCTGTCCGTGGTCAAGCCGTGTTCGCGTATGCAGCTGAATTCTTGGATCAAGCCGCCCCGTTGGCGCAGGGCCGTCATGGCGACGTCACAGCCTATGAGGTGATCGACGCCAAAACGCTGAACATCACGCTGGCCGACGGTCAGACCACCACGCTGGCGGATTCCGGGCAGTTCGCAGGGTTTTCTCAAGACGGTGAAACCCACGTGGCGCTGCTGAAAAACAACGGCCTGCACATCGAACTTCGCACCAACGCCAATCATTATGTCGGCCAAGTTCACCCTGCCCACCTTTGCGACGTGGTTCTGGAATCGGCATTGTCGACCATCCAAGACTGCGAAGATTCCGTCGCCGCCGTCGATGCCGATGACAAAGTCCTCGCCTATCGCAATTGGTTGGGACTGATGAAAGGCGATCTGCAAGAACAGTTCACCAAGGGCGGCAAAATCATCACGCGACGCCTCAACCCTGACCGCACCTACGCCACGCCGGACGGCGGTGAGCTAGCCCTGCATGGGCGCAGTCTGTTGTTGGTGCGCAACGTCGGCCATTTGATGACCAGCGACGCGGTGCTCGATCAAGACGGCAACGAAGTCCCCGAAGGCATGCTCGATGCACTGTTCACCAGCGCGTGCGCATTGCACGACCTTAAAAATCGCACCAACAGCCGCACCGGCAGTGTCTACATCGTCAAACCGAAAATGCATGGCCCCGAAGAAGTCGCCTTCGCCGATACTCTGTTCGCCATGGTCGAAGACATTCTAGGTCTCGCCCGCAACACCCTGAAAATGGGCATCATGGACGAAGAACGCCGCACCACGGTAAACTTGAAAGAATGCATCCGCGCCGCCAAAGACCGCGTGGTGTTCATCAACACCGGGTTCTTGGACCGCACCGGCGATGAAATCCATACCTCCATGGAAGCCGGCCCGGTGGTCCCTAAAGAGGCCATGAAGGCCGAGCCGTGGATCGCGGCGTATGAAGACTGGAACGTCGATACCGGCTTGGCGGCCGGGCTCAGCGGTAAAGCGCAAATCGGCAAAGGCATGTGGGCCATGCCCGACGAAATGAAGCGCATGGTCGATAGCAAGCAAGCCCACCCCGAATCCGGGGCCAACACCGCGTGGGTGCCGTCCCCCACCGCCGCGACCTTGCACGCGATGCATTATCACAAAGTCAATGTGGCTGAGCGTCAGCGCGAACTCGCCTCTCGTCCGCGCGCCAGCATCGATGACATCCTCACCATTCCCTTGTTGGGCAGCCGAAAGCTATCTGTGGATGAGATTCAGTCCGAACTGGACAACAACGCCCAGGGTATTCTCGGCTACGTGGTGCGCTGGATCGATCAGGGCGTGGGCTGTTCAAAAGTGCCTGACATCAACAACGTCGGCTTGATGGAAGACCGCGCCACCTTGCGCATTTCCAGCCAGCATCTGGCCAACTGGCTGCATCACGGCATCTGTAGCGAAGAACAGCTGCGCGAGACCTTGAAGCGCATGGCTGCCGTGGTCGATGGGCAAAACGCCAACGATCCCAACTACCGCCCAATGGCGCCGGACTTCGAAAGCTCCATCGCGTTTCAAGCGGCGTCGGAGCTGGTGTTTAAAGGACGTGNGCAGCCGAGCGGCTATACCGAACCGTTGCTGCACGCGTGGCGCATCAAAGCGAAAGCCGCATACACTTAGTTCATCAACCAGACGATCAACAACGGCAAGCTGACCATAGACACGGCGGTGGATATCAACACCGCCGTGGACGCCCTTACGGGCATGGCGCCATGTTCTTGAGCGATCACGAACAACGCTGCCGCCACCGGTGTGGCCGCGCCCAAGGTCGCAACCAAGCGCCATGCGTCACTGACGCCAAAAGCCGTCATCGCGCCCCACATGATCAGCGGATGGACAGCTAGCTTGAAGACACTCACCCAAGACGCTTCACTCAAACCATCCGCGATGGGGCGTCCGGCAAGCACCGCGCCCAAAGCGAACATCGCTGCTGGCGCGGCGGCTTGGCCCAACAGATTGGTGAACCCGGCCAGTTCACCCGGCAAGCCGAAGTCGGCCGCAGAAAATCCGGTCCCGACGACGATGGCGATGATCAGCGGATTTTTCACCACCCCGCGCATAATGATATGACGCAGATTTCCCGCACCCGTAGGGCTCATCAAAATCGTCGCAAAGGGAATGAAAAAAGCCACGTCGACCAACAGCATCAGCGACAACGGCGCGGCAGCATCACCGCCCAGAACCGACACCAAAAGCGGTATGCCCAAAAAGCCGATATTGCCGTAACACCCCGCCAACGCCATCATGGCGAGGTTATTGCGCCCTGCATTAAACAGAATCTTCGCCGTGCCCCACATCAGCGCGAACACCACCAAGCCCGCGACCAAATGGGCGAGCACGAAAGCGCTTTCGCTCACCAAACGCGGGAAGTCGGTCTCCGCCATCTTATTGAACAGTAGCGCCGGAAGAGCGAAAAAATAGACGAAGCGATTGATCCCCAACACGCCCGGCGCATCCAAGATGCGCCACCGCGCGGCACCATAGCCCGCCACCACCAGCGCAAAAAAAGGCAATACCAAAAAGATGAAGTCATTCATGCGCAAACCCTAAACGAAGGCGCAGGCCGATCAAAGACGGTTTGTGTAAACTTCGCCGTCCTTGATCAGCTCCTAAGCGCAATTAGTCGCAATGCACTACAATATCTGTGTTTTATAATATTTATTTGCAAAACCTATGGATTGACGACCACATACGCAATCTGTACCAATTCAGATACATAAACTGGTCTATCGCAGCTTTATGCTTTCATGCAGTAGTCTTGATTAAGTGATAACGGGCATCGAAACGACGAACCCTGGGGGTATTTATGAGCACGGATGGCGCGCCAGATTTCTTGCGCTTTGCCAATATTCAAAAAAGCTACGATCAGAAAACTCTGGTCGTGAAGGATTTCAACCTGGATGTCGCCAAGGGGGAATTCCTGACATTGCTGGGGCCATCGGGGTCCGGCAAGACCACCGTGTTGATGATGATGGCGGGCTTTGAAAGCGTCACCAGCGGCGACATTCTTTTAGACGGACACCCGATCACCCGCACCGCGCCCTACAAGCGCAACATCGGCATGGTGTTTCAAAACTACGCCCTGTTCCCGCACATGAGCATCGCCGAAAACCTCGCCTATCCGCTCAAGGTCCGCAAGATGCCCAAGGCCGATGTGGCGGAGCGGGTCGAGCGTTATCTCAAACTCATCGAACTGGAAGATTTCGGCGGACGCACGCCCGCCCAGCTTTCCGGCGGCCAGCGCCAACGCGTCGCCTTGGCGCGCGCGTTGATCTTCAGCCCCAGCCTGGTGCTTATGGATGAACCGCTAGGCGCGCTGGACAAAAAACTGCGCGAACAGATGCAGTTGGAAATTACCCGCCTGCACAAAAAGCTTGGCTTCACGGTGATCTATGTGACCCATGATCAAACCGAAGCGCTGACCATGTCGGACCGCATCGCGGTGTTCGACGATGGCATCGTACAGCAATGCGACGCGCCAGACGTTCTGTATGAACAGCCTGCCAACGCGTTCGTCGCCGATTTTATTGGCGAAAACAATTTCATGCCCGGCACCGTCACGGGCCATGACGGCGACACGGTCCGGGTCAAAATTTCGACCGGTGAAGAAGTCACCACGCGCCGCGCAGATTGCGACACCGTTGGCAGCCCATGCAAGATTGCCGTGCGACCGGAAAAGTTATTCATCTTGCCCAGCAAGCATGCCTACGACAACACCATTACAGCCACGTTCTCCGTGCGTTTGTACGTTGGTGATTTCATTCGCTACTTCTTCGATCTACCGGACGGCACGGAAATCGTTGTTAAGGTCCTCAACGATCATGCCGCGCCAAAGTTCACCGAAGGACAACAGGCGACACTTATTTCGCGCACGCACGACTGTTTCGCCTTTGCGGCGAATTAGACCAGAGGGTTCATTTTCACACTTACGTTAAGGGAGGCTAAACAAGACATGAAAACCACATCATTGATCGCAGGGGTCGCATTGGGGGCGATGCTATCGTCAACAGCCATGGCGGCGGAACTCACCGCTGTTTCGTTCGGCGGCGCGTATGGCGCAGCCCAGAAAAAACACATGATTGATCCCTACACCGCCAAAACAGGCACCAAAATTCTGTTCGAAGATTATTCCGGCGGCATCGCTGAAATCAAAGCTCAGGTCGAAGCCGGTAACATCCAGTGGGACGTGGTCGACATCGAAGTGATCGATCTGGAACGCGCATGCTCCGAAGGTCTTTTGGAAGTCATTCCACGCAGCGTCTTGGCACCGGGGGCAGACGGCACACCGGGTGAACAAGACTTCATCCCGTCCGCCATCGCCAACGAATGCGGCGTCGGCAACATCGTGTGGACGATCGTTTATGCCTACAACGAAAAGACCATCGGTTCGACCGCTCCGCAAACGATCGGCGACTTCTTCGACACCAAGAAAATCCCCGGCAAGCGCGCCATGCGCAAACGTCCGCAGGTCAACTTGGAATGGGCGCTGATCGCCGACGGCGTTGCGCCGGACAAAGTTTATAAAGTGCTCGCCACCGACGCCGGTCAAGCNCGCGCTTTCGCCAAACTCGACACCATCAAAGGCGACATCGTGTGGTTCGATTCCTGGTCTCAGGTTCCCCAGTTGCTGAACGATGGCGGCGCGGTGATGGGTCAATCGGCCAACGGGCGCATCTTTGACGCCATCAAAAAAGACGGCAAGCCGTTCAAGATGGTTTGGGATGCGCATGTCTATGACTTGGACGTTTGGTCTGTTGTCAAAGGCAGCAAAAAGAAAGACCTCGCGTTCGACTTCATTTCGTTCGCCACCGGCACCAAGCCGCTTTCCGGCATGCCGGATGTGGCTTATGGCCCGACCCGCAAATCGTCCATGGCGTTGGTTGACGCCAGTGTGATCCCCGATCTGCCGACCTCTCACCTGGACAAGGGTGTGAAGGCTGATGGCATTTTCTGGGCCGATTACGGCGAGTCTCTCGGCGAGAAATTCAACGAGTGGCTTTTGAAGTAAGACCCTTTTCATTTGGCGGTATGGAGCTGTTGCTTCATACCGCCGGATGATGCCTTTTAAAAACATGAGCACCATGCAAACCAACACCTTAAGCAAAGACGAAGCGCGCAGCGCGCGCCGTGAAATGCGCCGTCATAAGATGATTGCGTTTGCCATGGTCGTGCCGTTGCTGGCGTTCATTTTCTTTGCCTTCGTTGCACCCATCACAACAATGCTGCACCGGGGGTTTTACAACCCTGTGGTGGCTGAGCTGATCCCCCAAACGCTGGAATACCTGGACAGCTGGAACGGTGAAAGCACGCCGGATGAACGCGTACTGACCTCCATGGCGATTGACCTCAAGCGTCTCGCCGCNGTGCGCAAATCAGGCAAGCTGGCCGAAGAGATCAACCGCAACATGCCCGGCGCGTCCAGTCTGGTGAAATCAAGCGCGCGCAAGATGAAGCGCCACGACGACGCCGCGCTGGCCAAGAATGGTGCGACTTTGTTGCTCGACGCTCACAAAGGTTGGGCCGATCCGACGCTGTGGCGCGCGGTGCAAAAATCCGGCATGACCTATACGGACAGCCATTACCTGACCGCCCTGGATTTGGAACGCACCTTCGACGGCGATCTACAAATGCGCCAATCCGCGCAAATTTACATCCAGCTGTACACCAAGACCTTGAGGATGGCGCTGATCATCACGGTGCTGTGTCTGCTGCTCGGTTATCCGCTGGCTTATTATCTGGCCAACGCGCCGTCCAAGACCGCCAACATGTTGATGATCTTCGTGCTGTTGCCGTTTTGGACCTCGCTTTTGGTGCGCACCACGGCGTGGATTGCGTTGCTGCAAACCAACGGCGTGATCAATTCGTTCCTCACCAGTTTGCGTATCACAGCTGAACCGTTGGACATGCTCTATACCGAATTTTCGACCATCATCGCCATGACCCACATCCTGCTTCCATTCATGATTTTGCCGCTGTACAGCGTCATGAAAGGCATCGACCCCACGTTGATGCGCGCGGCGATGTCCATGGGTGCGCGACCGATCCCGGCGTTTCTCAAAATCTATCTGCCCAACACCCTGCCCGGCTTGTCCGCCGGTGCGTTGTTGGTGTTCATCATTTCGGTGGGCTACTACATCACCCCAGCGCTGGTCGGCGGCACCGACGGGCAGATGATTTCCAACATCATCGCCTTTCACATGCAGCAATCGAACAACTGGGGTTTAGCCGCCGCGCTGGGCACCTTGCTGCTGGCGTTGATCTTGACGCTGTATTGGGTTTACGACCGCTTTGTCGGCGCAAGCAACATCAAGCTGGGATGATAAAAGCATGACGCAAAACCTCCCCGCCTATTTCACCTTTTGGCACAAGTTGGGTCACTACGCCTTGAAGTTCAGCGCTTGGGCGGTGCTGTTTTTCCTGATCGTGCCGATCNTGGTGATCATCCCGCTGTCGTTCAATGCCGAACCCTATTTCACCTTTACCAGGGGCATGATGACGTTGGAACCGTCGGCCTATTCGCTGCGCTGGTACGACGCCATCATCACCAACCCCAACTGGATGTTGGCGGTCAAAAACAGCTTCATCATCGGTTTCTTCGCCACCATCGTCTCGACCACCTTGGGCACCATGGCCGCAGTCGGATTGTCGAGCCAGAACATGCCGTTCAAGCGCGTCATTATGGCGTTGCTGCTGTCGCCGATGATCGTGCCGCTGATCATCATCGCGGCGGGTATGTTTTTCTTTTACACCAAGTTCGGCTTGGCCGGCAGCTATGTGGGGCTGGTCATCGCCCACGCCGCGTTGGGGGTGCCGTTCGTCATCATCACCGTCACGGCGACGTTGAGCGGCTTTGACAAGTCNCTGTATCACGCAGGCCTCAGCATGGGCGCNTCGCCGTTGAAAACATTCTTCGACGTGGTCATCCCGTTGATCCGCCCCGGCGTCATATCAGGGGCGATGTTCGCCTTTGTCACCTCATTCGACGAAGTGGTGCTGGTGCTGTTTTTGGCCGGTCCAGGACAGCGCACCATTCCTCGGCAAATGTTTTCGGGCCTGCGCGAGCAAATCAACCCAACCATTCTGGCCGTGGCGACGTTGTTGATTTTGGTGTCGGTAGCGTTTTTACTGACGCTGGAATTTCTCAGGCGGCGCTCCGAACGCTTGCGCGGCCTTGAAGAGCAAGGTTAAGGGAAGTGGGCCATGGTGCCCACCCCCATCACGCCAACTCAATCAACAAATCCTTGGCTTCCACCTGGGTGCCGAACTGCACGACCAAACGTTTGATGACGCCGTCTTGATCGGCGTGAATGGCGGTTTCCATTTTCATCGCTTCGATGGTCAACAGTAAATCCCCAGCAGTGATTTTTTGGCCTTCGTGTACCGCGACCGAAGCCACCACGCCCGGCATCGGTGCGGGTATGTGGTTGGGGTTGCCCTCTGCGGCTTTCGGGTGGCTGACCACCGTGACGGTGATGGACTTGTCCTCGACGCGCACAGATCGTGGCTGGCCGTTGAGCTCGAAGAACACTTTGACCTTACCCTCATCATCCACATCGCCAATGGCGACACAGCGGATATTGAGGGTCTTGCCCATTTCCAACTCAACGCTGATCTCTTGACCCTGCTTCATACCGTAAAAGAACACCGGCGTCGGCAAGACCTCCACCGGGCCATAACTGCGCCGATGATTGGCGTAATCGACATAAACCTTGGGGTACATCAAATACGATTGTAGCTCTTCATCAGTGATCTGACGTTCGACCTTTTGCTCGGCCTCGGACTTGACCTGGGCCAAGTCCGCTGGCGGCACCGATGCGCCGGGGCGCGCCGTGATGGGCTTGCCGCCTTTGAGCACTTTGTCTTGCAACGCCTTGGGGAAACCGCCCGGCGGCTGGCCCAGATCGCCGTGGAACAGCGACACCACGGAATCGGGGAACGCCACTTCGCGGCTCGGGTCCTCGACCTCGGCCCGGCTGAGCCCAGCCGAGACCATCGACAACGCCATATCGCCGACCACTTTGGACGATGGCGTGACTTTGACGATGTCGCCGAACATCTGATTGACCTCGGCATACGCTTCGGCGACGTCGTGCCAGCGTTCTTCCAGGCCCATGGCGCGGGCTTGCTCTTTCAAGTTAGTGAACTGACCGCCCGGCATTTCATGCAAGTACACTTCCGAAGCACCAAAGCGCAGATCGCTTTCAAAGCCGCGATAGTCTTTGCGCACAAATTCCCAGTAGTTGGAGAACTGGCGCACCACGGTCGGATCGATGCCGCTGTCGCGATCGGTGTCGCGCAACGCTTCAACGATCGAGCCTAAATTGGGCTGAGACGTNAGGCCGGAAAAACTGTCCATCGCCGCATCGACGGCGTCCACGCCCGCTTCGACTGCGGCCAATATGCTGGCCGCCGCGATGCCCGACGTATCGTGGGTATGGAAATGGATCGGCAGATCCGTTTCCGCTTTGACGGCTTCGACCAGCATCTTGATCGCGGTGGGTTTGCACAGCCCGGCCATGTCCTTGATGCCAATGATGTGACAGCCTGCGTCTTTCAGCTCGCGCGCCATCTTGACGTAATAATCCAAGTCATACTTGGGTCGTGCGGGATCAAGCAGATTGCCGGTATAGCAAATTGCGCCTTCCAACAGCTTGCCGCTTTCCAAAACCGCATCCATGCTGACACGCATGTTTTCCACCCAGTTGAGACTATCGAACACACGAAACACATCGATGCCGCTGTCCGCCGCTTGCTTGACGAAGGCTTGCACCACATTGTCGGGATAGTTGGCGTAACCGACCCCGTTGGCGCCGCGCAGCAGCATTTGGAACAACACATTGGGCACACGTGCGCGCAAGTGGCGCAAGCGATCCCACGGGCATTCCTTCAAGAACCGCATCGACACGTCGAAGGTCGCCCCGCCCCAGCATTCCAGGCTGAACAAATCAGGTAACAGGTGCGCATAACTATCCGCCGCCTGAACCATGTCGTAGGTGCGCATGCGCGTCGCCAGCAAGGATTGATGGCCGTCGCGCATGGTGGTGTCGGTGATCAGCGCGCGTTTTTGATCTTTCATCCACTGACTGAAGCCTTGTGGCCCCAACTCATCCAGTAGATCGCGCGTACCTTTAGGCGGCGCTTTGAAATCGTGAGTTGGGACTTTGGGCAACGGGTGCGCTTCGGGAACTTTGCGTCCTTCCACTTCCGGGTTACCGTTGACGATTACTTCGCCAATGAAATTGAGCAACCGTGTGGCGCGATCACGACGCTTGGGAAAGTGAAACAGTTCCGGCGTGTCATCGATAAAGCGCGTGGTGTAGCTCGCGTCGATGAAGGTCGGGTGATTGATGAGATTTTCGACAAACACCAAGTTGGTGGCCACGCCGCGAATGCGAAATTCTCGCAATGCGCGGTCCATGCGCCTACGCGCTTCTTCCGGGGTAGAACCGCGACAGGTGACTTTTTCCAACAAGCTGTCATAAAACCGCGTGATCACCGCACCTGTGTAGGCCGTACCGCCATCCAAGCGCACGCCGAACCCGGTCGCGCCGCGGTACACATTGATGCGGCCGTAATCGGGAATAAAGTTTTGCTCGGGGTCTTCGGTGGTGACGCGACATTGCATGGCGTGCGCCAGCAAGCGAATGTCTTCTTGTGCCGGAACACCGGATTCTTCCCGATGACCAATGCGCCCACCGCCTGCGAGCAGAATTTGCGCCTTGACGATATCGATGCCGGTGACTTCTTCGGTGACCGTGTGTTCGACTTGAACGCGCGGGTTCACTTCGATGAAATAAAATGCGTCCGTGTCGGCATCCATCAAAAATTCTGCCGTGCCCGCGCATTCATAGCCCGCCGTGCGCGCCAAACGCAGCGCGGCTTCGCACAAGTCTTCGCGTTGCTTGTCGTCCAAGTATTGCGCCGGCGCGCGTTCGACGACCTTTTGATTGCGCCGCTGAACGGTGCAGTCGCGCTCAAACAGGTGAACCACAGTGCCATGCTTGTCGCCCAGCAACTGAACCTCAACATGGCGCGCGCGCTTGACCAGTTTTTCCAGATAGACTTCGCCGTTGCCGAACGCGCTTTCGGCTTCGCGCCGACCCGCGGTGACTTCACGTTCCAAGGCGTCTTCAGATTCGATCACGCGCATGCCGCGCCCGCCGCCGCCCCACGACGCTTTGAGCATCACCGGATAGCCGACCTCCAACGCCATTTTGCGCACTTCGGCCATATCTTCGGGCAGTGGTCCTGTGGCGGGCATCACCGGCGTACCGGCCTTCACCGCCATTTCGCGCGCCGAAACCTTGTTACCCAAAGACCGCATAACGTCCGGCGTCGGGCCGACAAAGGTGATGCCGTTTTCAGCGCACGCTTCGGCGAATTCAGGGTTTTCGGACAAAAAGCCGTAACCCGGATGGATCGCGTCACAGCCCGCCTGTAGAGCGACGCGGATCATTTCTTTGATCGTCAAGTAAGCTTTGACCGGCCCCAGACCTTCACCGACGCAGTAGCTCTCGTCCGCCTTAAAGCGGTGCAGCGACAACTTGTCTTCTTCGGCGTAGACCGCGACAGTCTTGATACCCAGTTCGTTAGCCGCGCGAAAAACGCGGATGGCGATCTCACCCCGGTTGGCAACCAAGAGCTTATTAAAAACCTTACGCATGTGTCCTCCTAGGACGGGATATCAAGATTGAAGTGGTCCTGGTTATTCGAACAGTTTAGCGGCTTGTCTAAGGTGTATCGGATTTAGGTTTCATGCAGCTTGCTTCTCGTCTTCGCCAGCCCAGTATGCTTCGACCGGGGTTCTGTGTTCAAGGGCCGAATGAGGCCGCTTGGTGTTGTAGAAGTCGAACCAGTCCTGAATGACCCGCTGCGCCTGGAATCCGCCTTGCAGTTCGGTCAGGTAAATCACCTCCTGCTTCAATGACCGCCAGAACTTTCCGTGCGCCCAATCCATGATCGCAACCAGATAGAGGAACCCACGCCGAACCGGGATGTAGGTGATGTCGGCGCACCAGACCTGATTGGGGCGGTCGATGATCTTACCCTTCAGCAAGTTAAGGTGTGCCGGATGGGGCTGACTGGTGCGGGATCGTTTATACACGGCTTCTAACCCCATCAATCCCATCAGCCGTCGAACTCGATGTATCACCGGGAAGCCTCCGCTTGCCAGCTACCAAAAACTCCTTCGACCATTTGTAATAGATACTCTGGGCAATGCCTTCGCGACGGCAAAGCTCGGCGATGGTTTCCTCACCACGTAATCCGTCCAGAACACTGCTTGCGTGTTGCCCGGCGGATATGCGAACGGACTCATAAAGTCGAAATAGAAATCGATATTGGTGCTCATCGGTTTTCCTTAGGCCGCCGTCAGTTCCATGTAGCAGCAACCACATAAACCGATTTCGCAAACAGGTGCTCACGGTGCCCATATTCCGCGCACAAACAAAAACGCACATCACCTGAACAGGTGACGTGCGTTTTCAGAGGAGCTGGACGTGGATCGGCGTGCTTTAGGTGTGGTTGTTCAAACCATTAAAAAACTGCGCCACCAATTGCGGCGCTTGTCTTTTAATGTCGATCTGATTGGGAAAACGTAAATATTCTTGAACGATCCCGGTGAGGTAACACCACAAGCCCATACTTAGGCTTTGCGGGTCGAACTTCGCATTGACGTGGCCTTTGGCTTTTGCCCGTTCAAAATAGCGATCAAACAACTTCCGGCTTTTGACCTGTTGAGCTTCTTGCTTTTGCAGAACCTGAGCCATCTCGCCAGAGTAATCGCATTTCAGAAAAAAAATCGACAAGATGCGTTGCTTCTTAGTGTTGTCGGCCAACTCCACCAAAACTTCGACGCACAGATATTCCAACTGCTTGAGCGGTTGTGGGTGGTCATTTTCCAGATCCTGAAGAATCACCTCCATTAACGGCTCATGCAGCGTGTCGTGAAGGGCCTCGAACAGGTCCACCTTGTTTTTGAAATGCCAATAGATCGCGCCACGCGTAACGCCCGCTATTTCTGCAATTTCTTCAAGGCCCGCATTGGCTACGCCTTTGGCGTAAAAGACCTGTGCTGCCGCATCTAAAATGGCTACACGGGTTTCCAATGCCTCTTGCTTGGTTCGTCTCGCCATCACTCCCCCAAAAAGTGTCCAGCTCAAACATCAACACGCATGCAAGTTCATCAAGACCTTGACATACGTTCATGTATGTATGTAAATTACCAAGACTCCATTGTCCAGAAAGAAAGCAGCTATGGCACAAACAAAAATTATTATGAAACGCATGCTTTGGGGCGTGCCGGTTATCGCTATTGCTGGAGGTCTGGCCTACTGGTTTTTTAACGCGCCCGCCAGCGCGCCGACTGCGGCTGCGCCGCCTGTTACGGCGGTTGGCGCTATGACCTTAAAAACCCAAACGGTGGAGCTTTCTAAAGATCTGCCGAGCCGCACTCATGCATATAAAGTCGCGGACATCCGCCCCCAAGCAACCGGAATNATCACCGCACGTTTGTTCGAAGAAGGCGCATCGGTGAGCAAAGGTCAGGCGCTGTATCAAATTGACCCAGCCCCATACCAAGCCCAATACGACAGCGCTTTTGCCGATTTGTACAGAACCCAGACCAACCTCAAGTTGGTCAAGGCCAAAGCCGATCGCTACAAAAGGCTGCTCAAAACCAACGCCGTTAGCCAACAGGCTTATGAAGACGTGGTCTCGGCGCTTGATCAAGCCACGGCGGATCTCGCCGTCGCCGAGGCAGCTGTCACCGCCGCCCAGGTCAACCTCAACTATACAAAGGTTTACGCGCCGATTTCAGGACGCATCGGCAAGTCGTCGATAACGCCCGGAGCCTTGGTCACCGCAAATCAAGCCGCGACGTTGGCCACTGTGACCCAGCTCGATCCAATTTATGTAGACCTCAGCCTGCCCAGTCGTGACCTGCTGGGCTTGCGCGCCCAGTTCGAAGACACACAGAAAACCGTAGTGTCGCTGTCCGACGAATCGAGGCTTACCATCTACAGCCACGACGGCGAACTGCAGTTTTCCGAAGTCACCGTTGACCAAACCACCGGCGCCGTGTTGTTGCGCGCCCTATTTCCCAATCCCGATCAGCTGTTGCTGCCCGGCATGTTTGTGCGCGCGAAACTGCACCTCAAACCCATTGACGCCATACTGGTGCCCCAGTCGGCCGCGGTGCGCGGCAGTGACGGAAAGCTCAAGGTCTGGGTGATCGGTGCCGACAATGTCGTCAAGCCCGTCCCCATCCAAGCCCATCAAACCGTCGCCAACGCCTGGTTGGTTAACAGCGGTGTGGAAAGCGGCATGACCATCGTCACCGAAGGCTTCCAAAAAATTCGTCCCGGCGCGACCGTCACTCCCACTTTCGACAAAGCGGAGTAAGCCCCTATGCCTCGTTTTTTCATCGACCGCCCGGTGTTCGCCTGGGTCATCGCCATCGTCATCATGCTTGTCGGCGCGCTATCAATTGCCGAAATGCCGATCGAGCAATACCCCAGCATCGCACCGCCTTCGGTATCGATCCAGACGTACTACCCCGGCGCGTCTGCGGAAACGTTGGAAAACAGCGTCACCCAGGTGATTGAACAAAAGCTCACCGGCATCGACGACCTGCGCTATTTCTCATCCGCCAGCGATTCGTCGGGCAATGTGCAAATCACGCTCACGTTCGAGCCGGAAGCCGATCCCGACACCGCACAGGTTCAGGTGCAAAACAAAGTTCAAACCGCACTGCCCCTGTTGCCACAAGAAGTTCTTAACCAAGGCGTCACCGTCACCAAAGCCAATAATAGCTTTTTGCTGGTGGTCGGTTTTTATTCCGAAGACGGCACCTTCAACCAGCAAGAACTGGGCGATTTTCTGTCTTCTAAAATGCAAGACCCTATTTCGCGCATCGATGGGGTGGGCAATGTTCAAGTGTTTGGCAATCCGCACGCCATGCGCATTTGGCTTGACCCGTACAAACTCTACAGTTTTAACCTCGCCACCACGGATGTGCGCCAAGCCATTCAGGCGCAAAATGCCGATGTGTCCGCCGGTCAGATCGGCGGTTTGCCTGCGGTTCAAGGACAGCTCCTCAATTCAACGATTTCGGCGCAGTCTCGTCTCAAAACGGCTGAGGACTTTGAAGACATCATCTTGCGGGTCAACACCGACGGTTCCCAAGTCCGCTTGAAAGACGTCGCCCGTGTCGAGTTGGGTTCACAAAGCTACAACCGCATCGCCCGATACAAACGCCACCCCGCCGCCGGCCTCGCCGTCAGCTTGGCCAGCGGCGCCAATGCGTTGGATACCGCCGATCGCGTTAAAGCCACGATCGAAGATCTCAAATCCTTCATCCCCGATGGGGTCAAGGTCATCTATCCCTATGACACCACGCCGTTCGTCAAGCTATCGATCGAGTCCGTGATCTATACGTTGCTGGAAGCCGCTGTGCTGGTGTTCCTGGTGATGTATCTGTTTTTGCAAAATGTCCGCGCCACCATCATTCCCACCATCACCGTTCCGGTGGTCTTGCTTGGCACCTTTGCGGTGCTGTCGGCGTTTGGCTTCACCATCAACACCCTGACCATGTTCGCCATGGTTTTGGCTATCGGCCTGTTGGTGGATGACGCCATCGTGGTGGTGGAAAACGTCGAACGGGTGATGCACGAAGAAGGCTTATCGCCTAAGGAAGCCACCCGAAAATCCATGGACCAGATCACCGGCGCGTTGATCGGTATCGCACTGGTGCTGTCGGCCGTGTTTGTGCCTATGGCCTTTTTCAGCGGCGCCGCTGGCGCCATCTACCGACAGTTTTCGTTGACCATCGTCGCAGCGATGGCCTTGTCGGTTTTGATCGCGTTCATCCTCACTCCGTCGCTGTGCGCAACCATTCTCAGCCCGGTCAAAAAGGGCCAGGTGGAATATTCCAGCGGATTCTTCGCCTGGTTCAATCGCACCTTCAACGCTGGGCGAGATGGCTATCAAAGCGGCGTCGCCTACATCGCCAAGCGCGCGTATCGTTTCATCATGATCTACGTGGTTCTGCTGGGTGGGTTGGGCTACTTGTTCATGCAATTGCCGACATCGTTTTTGCCCAACGAAGACCAAGGCAACATGTTCATGATGGTCAGCGCCCCGGCGGGCGCATCGGCGGAACGCACCTTAGAAAGCGTCAAGAAAATTGAAGATTATTTCCTTGAATCAGAAAAAGAAAATGTCGAACACCTGTTCACCGTGGTCGGTTTCAGCTTTGCCGGCAGCAGCCAAAATGCCGCGCTTGGATTTGTCGCGCTTAAAGACTGGTCCGAACGCACCGGCCCCGATCAAAGCGTCTTTTCCATCGTGGGGCGCGCCATGGGGGCGTTTTCGCAGATTAAAGATGCCATGGCATTCGCTTTTTTCCCGCCGCCGATCCGCGAGTTGGGCAACGCGTCCGGGTTTGACTTCCAACTCATCGACCGCGCTAATTTAGGCCATGAAGCCTTGATGCAAGCGCGCGGTCAATTGCTGGGCCTGGCGGCGGAGAACCCTAAGCTGGTGGGCGTGCGACCAAACGGTCTATCGGATGAACCACAGTACAAAATCGACATAGACCATGAAAAAGCCAGCACCTTGGGTCTGTCAATCGCCGACATCAACCAGACCCTGCAAACGGCCTGGGGTTCGACTTACGTCAACGACTTCCTCGACAATGGACGGATTAAAAAGGTCTTCATGCAAGCCGACGCACCGTTTCGCATGACTCCCGAAGACGTGGACCGCTGGTACGTGCGTAACAAAACCGGCGAGATGGTGCCGTTCGGCAGTTTTTCATCGGCACAATGGACTTACGGTTCTCCCAAACTGGAACGCTTTAACGGCAACGCATCCGTCAACATTCAAGGTATGGCTGCACCCGGCGTCAGTTCCGGTGAGGCCATGGCTGAAATGGAAGCGATGGTCGCACAATTGCCCACAGGTTTTGACTTCACTTGGTCGGGGGTATCGTACGAAGAAAAGGCATCGGGTTCACAGACCCCCATGCTTTACACCCTGTCCTTACTGGTGGTGTTCCTCAGCCTCGCAGCGCTGTACGAAAGCTGGTCGGTTCCGTTCGCCGTCATCTTGGCCGTTCCGGTGGGTATCATCGGCGCCGTGTCCGCATCGTTCGTCGGCGGCTTGAGCAACGATATCTATTTCCAGGTCGCCCTGCTCACCACCATCGGCCTATCTGCCAAAAACGCTATCTTGATCGTCGAATTCGCAAAATCACTTTACGAAGAAGGCCACAGCCTTGTTGAGGCCACGCTGCTTGCCTCTAAAAAACGCTTTCGCCCCATCTTGATGACCTCGCTGGCCTTTATGTTGGGCGTTACGCCGCTGGCAATTTCCAGCGGTGCGGGCTCGGCGGCGCAAAACGCCATCGGCATCGCCGTGATCGGCGGCATGATGACAGCGACCTTCCTCGCCATTTTCTTTGTGCCGATGCTATACATCTTGATCCAAAAATGGACGAAGCGAGAACATGACTCGCCCTGATAAAAAGTGACCCATACGGATTGAGAGGCTTTCGCTTATGCTCGATCACGAGTGCCGTATTTCTCCCTCGCCCGCTTACGCATAACATAAAACGGCTTAGCTCTTTCCAGCTAAGCCGTTGATGTTATGTCTTGCGGTGGAAGGTGGGTGGAACGGATCTTCAGGTCAGGTGGCTATTATAGCTGACCAAATACGACGTAAGACGGTATGCCGACAATGCCTCCGATGACGACGCCATTGATTACGCCGCTGCCAAGGCGGTTGCCAAATGACTTGGCCCCTTCCGCGCCGAGGTGGCAATAATTCGCAGGGCTTTTAAATCCCCAAGTGAAACCAACCAAAAATCCGATTGCCATCAGGGTGAGTGCAACGCTCATTTCCGCTCCGATCTCTTTTAGATGTGGGGGCTATAGAGTGAGATGCCCCTAATTTGTTAAACAACTTGCTGCTTCAATTTCTGCTGCCGTTCGAACTCAACGGGTGACAGCATCCCGTTGTTGGTATGCTTGCGCTGCGGATTGTAAAACATTTCGATGTATTCGAACACGTCCACCCTTGCATCTTCCCGCNTGGCATAGGTCTTTCGCCGGATGCGTTCGCGTTTCAACAGTTGGAAGAAGCTTTCGGCCACCGCATTGTCGTGACACGCCTTAGCGCGCCTTCGGAAACAACGTTTCCAGGGGCTGTTCCGCGACGGCTCATGCTGGCCTCCAGATTGTGCTGATGCAGGAACGGCTGCCATTCACGACTGGTGAATTGGCGACCCTGATCAGAATGGATTGTCACCGTGGCCTTCGGTTTTCGTCGCCACACCGCCATCAGTAAAGCCTGCAAAGCCAAGTCGGTCGTCATCCGCGATTGCATCGACCAGCCGACGACGCGGCGTGAGAACAAATCAATGACCACGGCCAAATACGTCCAGCCCTCATGGGTGCGAATGTAGGTGATATCGGTCACCCAGACTTGATCCGGTGTATCGACATCAAAGTTCCGCGCGACCTTGTTCTCAGCTACAACCGCGGGCTTACCTCCATACCGCCCTGGGTGGCGCTTGTATCCGATCTGGGCCTTGATCCCGGCAAGGCCCGCCAGCCGCGCAACGCGGTTCGGACCACAGGGCTCACCCTGATCGCGCAGATCGTGGTGTAACTTGCGATAGCCGTAAACCTTGCCGCTGTCTTGCCAGGCCTGTTTGATCAATGCGGTCTGGCGCGCGTCTTCCTTGGCCTGGTTGTTCAACCTCGATAACCTTAGCTGGTTTCGAAAATTGCCCTTTCCATGTGTAGAGCGACTTCGTACTGATCCCCAATCGCTCAGCAACTTCTAGGACTGAATAACCCCGATCCGTTACTTGAAGTCTTCACTGAAACGTATGCCTGACATTGTATCTCTCCCTTGCTTCCAAAATTACCAAGCAAGGTGTCGACAAATCTACGGGCATCTCAGATAACATCATCCATATCTATAAATTACGCCACCTCTCGCTTCCGCACCGCTTCCGTGCAAATAAAAACGGCTTAGCCGATGAAGGCTAAGCCGTTGATATTATTGGTTGCGGGGGTTGGATTTGTTCAAGCCCCTACATTATGCGTTAATGTGTAACACATTGTTCTGTAGGAATTTACAGGATGTCCGCTTTAACGCGTATAGCGGATTACTTTTGGGTTTGTCTTTATGTCTGCTTTTGACCCTATGCAGGCATCAAATCTTCGAGATTTTCAACTGACTGCAAGATCGGCTTGTTCTCATCTCCTGCGGGGTATCTGCGGGTTTCGCCGCCGACAGAGCGGGTAAAGACAAGGAGGCTGTCTTGTGTGCTTCTCACAAGTGCAATGTCAGGAACCTCGTCTACGAACATCGCAGGCCATCCGTCGCTGAAAGACAAGTCAACTTGGTGGTTGAACCCACGTTGAATATGGAAGGGAATGCCCCGCCAAACACCTGATATGGGACGATGAACGTGTCCAAAAACCATCATATCGGGTTTGCGCNGCCGAAGAACTTCCCAAAGCGCTTCGCTATCGGCAAGCTTAATGCGATCCATATTCGGCATTCCCAGCTCGAACGGCGGGTGATGATTGGCGACGACCAACTTCTTGTCTGCTGGTGTCGCCGCGATTTCAGCGTCGAGCCAGCGCAAGCGTGTCTCGCACAATTGACCAATGTGATCACCGGGAACATCGTTCAATGAATCCAGGCACAAAACCCGCATGTCGTCGGTTTCCAGTGCGAACTGGAAAAAACCCCCGTCGATTTCAGGTGTGTTGGGAAACACGGCGCGAAACGGTGCACGGCTGTCGTGGTTGCCCATCAGCAAATGCACGGGCATTTCGAGCGGCTCCAAGGCTTCTTTCAGTGTCTCATATGCCGCTTTTTCACCGAAGTGGGCCAAATCACCCGTGGCTATGACAAAGTCGACATCACGGTGGTCGTCATTAATCAGTTGTACGCCAGCACTGAGGCGCGCAGCCGGGCTCATGCCGTACAGGAGTTTGCACCCTGGCACAAAGTGGGTNTCCGTGATGTGGATGAAGCTCATGGGGGGTGTTTCCTTAAACGAGGCTCATGGTTTCAGCTGTCTGCTGATGCCGGTTTAATTTCGAGTTAGAATTACAGGGGGAGGACACTTGACCTCCCCCCGCATTATGGATGAGCCGACTAGTTCTTCGGCATCATGTCCGTAACTTCTTCGACGAGCTCGGCTTGAACGACTTTCATGTCGTCCTCGTCGCCGACGACGATACCTTCGATGCCGTCATAGATGACCTGAGTGATGGCCAAGCCGTTGTCGCCCGGATAGGCGAGCCAATCGCGCAACAGCGGCAACTGACGCACAGCTGTTTCTTTGTTCGGGTTTCGCTTGTAAAAGTCCGCCAAGATGACTTCGTTGGCGGCTTTGTTCGGAGGCATATAGCCGGTGGTTTCCGCAACAGCGGCAGCACCGGTGCCCGAGGTGATAAACTTCAAGAACGTCCAGGCAGCTTGAAGGCGCTCCGGATCTTTTGAAGTGGACACCAACAATGCAGCATTGCCGCCAGCGGGCAGGCCCATCGGTTTGCCATTGATGCCTGGGAATTCGTTGGTCTTGAGTTCGAAGTCACCCTTGGCGCGCTCAACGGCGCCCAGCGCAGACGTAGACCAGAACATCATGCCGATTTCACCAGCGGAGAACGATGCCAGCGCGTCTTTCCACGACAGGTTCTTCATTTCACAGCCACGGAACACTTTTTTCATCGTTTCCAGCGCGGTGAGGCCTGCAGGTCCGTCGAAGTTGACCTTGCCGTCTTTGACGATCGGCGTGTCTTGGCTCCACAGCAACGCCTGCATGAACCAGTTGCCGGTGATGTTCCAGCCCCAGAATACGGGATTCTTGATTCCACTAGCCTTCATCTTATGACACGCATCAACCACTTCGTTCCAGTTTTGCGGCATCTTGTCCACACCGGCTTTGCGCATCATGTCCATGTTGTAATAGCCAACCGGAAGCGAGATCGAAAATGGCAACCCATGGACCTTGTTGTCGAAGGTCGACAGCGACAGCATGGCTTCGTGGTAGCCGTCTTTGGCAAAGTTAGCTTCCTTGGCGATA
>JGI24724J26744_10000573_pt1 | contig 26531 bp, 20 predicted proteins | sample Cruoilmetagenom7_FD_26744 | JGI IMG/M metagenome (IMG submission 26744) | reverse complement strand
GGATGGAAGCGGACATTCTCTAGCAGGATCACGTCGCCGTCGAGGCGGCTATCAATGAACGCACGGGTTTTCGGGCCGTAGCCGCAATCCTCCGCAAAAAAGACCGGTTCACCGAGCACGTCTGAAAAGGCGTGCGCGACGGGTTTTAGTGTCAATTCAGGAACAATCTCTCCCTTTGGTCGCCCGAAATGGGCGATCAGGGCGATTTTTGCATTCTGGGCCTGTAGNGCACGAACCGTGTCTAGCGCCGCGCGTAGGCGGGTATCGTCGGTGACGCGGTCGCCATCCATCGGCACGTTAAAGTCAACGCGAACCAGAGCGATCTTGCCGCTCAGGTCCCCAGCGTCTTCGATGCGGCGGAAGTCAGTCATCGCGCCCTCCTTCCAAACCGTATCTACTTAAAGAAACTTCGACATGTGCAGGGCGGTGTCGCTCATACGTGTCGCGAAGCCCCACTCATTATCATACCATGACAGAACCCGAACCAGAGTGCCGTCGGTAACATTGGTACCGTCGGCGGCAAAGGAAGAGCTGTGTGGGTCATGGTTGAAGTCGGATGAAACCAGTGGCGCGGTTGAATAGGCGAGCACGCCCTTCATCGGGCCTTCAGCGGCGGCTTTCATCGCTCCGTTGATTTCTTCAACGGTTGTCTCACGGCCCGCATCAAATACGAGGTCGATCATTGAGACGTTTGGCGTTGGAACGCGCACGGCTGAACCATCCAGCTTGCCGAGTAGTTCTGGCAGAACCAGGCCAACGGCTTTCGCGGCACCAGTTGAGGTTGGGATCATGCTCACAGCGGCGGCGCGGCCCCGGTAAAGGTCCTTGTGCATCCGGTCGAGGGTTGGCTGGTCGCCGGTATAGGCGTGAACGGTGGTCATGTAGCCACGCTCAATGCCAACCAGATCGTTCAACACTTTCGCGACCGGTGACAGGCAGTTGGTTGTGCAAGACGCGTTGGACACAACCAGATCGTCGGCTGTCAGGGTTTCGTGGTTCACGCCAAACACGATGGTCTTGTCGGCGCCGCCCGCCGGGGCAGAGACGAGCACGCGTTTCGCGCCTGCGGTCAGGTGCGCAGAGGCTTTTTCCTTGTCAGCGAAGATGCCAGTACATTCAAACGCAATGTCGACGCCCATCTCTTTGTGCGGAAGTTCGGCAGGGTTGCGAACCGCGGTGCATTTGAAGCTGCGCTTGCCGACCCGGATGATATCGCCATCGACGGAAACCTCTTGGTTCAGCTTGCCATGAACAGAGTCGTACTGAAGCAGATGCGCGTTGGTTTCCACCGGGCCGAGATCGTTAATCGCAACGACTTCGATGTCGGTGCGGTCATGCTCGATGATCGACCGGAGGACAAGACGACCGATACGGCCAAATCCATTAATTGCGACCTTAACTGTCATAGTGAACCTCTTTGATAAAATTATGAAATCTGCCGTGCTTTAGACGCAAGACTTGGGCCAGTCTAGTTCAGCCGTCAGAAGGTGCGACGTGATAGCGATGTCAAATGCCATCGGAAGGGTTTCCAGCAGCTTGTCGAGGGCGTTCAGGCCTCTTCAAGGCCCAGGCCCTTCCCGGTGGCAAGGCGGGTCAGAAGATATAGGACCAGGCCAACCGGGCCGAACAACCAGCTCAAGACGATACTTGGTACCGCAAGCAGGTGCGGCACACCTCGGCGCTGCGAATCGCGGCCGATCCAGGCCCCGACGAAAAGGTCGAACGCCAAATAATGAGTCCACCCCGTCAGTGCGCCGTTCGGATGATCAGACAGTGCCATAATGCCGGCGAGGTTAGAGAAGCCCATGTCTGGCGACGACTGGCCAAAAAATAGCGCAGCGGCGAGGAAGCAGATATAGATGCCTCCCATCACAAGCGGCCAGAGCGCAGAGTGGACGAGCTTGCGGGTCAGTGATGCTTTTGGCGCAAAGACCAGCATGGCCCAGGCCGGTAAAACCAGCAGGTTGATTGTGCTATAGGCTGTTTCCCAGGTCATTCCCGATCCTTTGTGTTTTGCTTACTGGTCCATTCGGTCAACTGATCCCAATCGATCCAGGTTTTCTTTTTGCGGCGCAATGTCTGCCAGAAGCGGCGGCGCTCTGGCGTTGGCATTGGCTGCAGGTTGGTCAAAAAGGAGTTGGCGACCTTGTTCCAGCTATAGGTTTCGGCATAGGCGCGGCATGTCTTGCTATCCAGCTCCAGACAAGCCATCGCCCCGGCGGCGAGATCCCCGCCAATTGGCGTGATCGTCCCGGCATCCGATCCCGGAATAACATCTTTCGGGCCAGTTGCATCATACGCGGCAACGGGCGTCCCGCTCGCCATGGCCTCCAAAACCACAAGGCCGAACGTATCGGTCAGGCTGGGGAAGACGAAGACATCCGCGCTGGCATAACATTTGGCGAGGTCGTCGCCGAATTTCGATCCCAGGAAATGTACGTCCTGATACTTTTTTTGCAGGTCCGCCATGGCAGGACCGTCGCCGACCACAACTTTTGTGCCCGGCAGGTCAAGTTCAACAAAGGCTTCAATATTCTTTTCAACCGCGACCCGGCCGACATTCAGGAAGATCGGGCGGGGCAAGCCTTTGAANGGATCATTGTCGGCATTCGGTTGGGCGCCTTTTTCGGGATGAAATTGCCCCGTGTCGACGCCGCGCGTCCAGGCAACCGTGTTGATGAATTTCTTTTCGTTCAATTCCTCCACCATGCTTGGCGTCGGTACCATGACCCGGCCGGAATATTTGTGGAACCAGCGCACGAAAGCATAGCCCCAGCTGACCGGGATCGGCAGGCGCGCGGCAATATATTCAGGAAAGCGGGTGTGATAGGCGGTTGAGAATGGATGTTTGATTTTCAGNCACATGGCNCGCCCGGCCATGCCCAGCGTGCCTTCGGTGACGANATGGATGGCATCGGGCTCAAACTTGTCGAAGCGTTTTTCAACCTTGCCTCGGGCGAACAAAGCCAGCTTGATTTCCGGATAGGTTGGCAGTGGAACCGTGAAGAAACCTTCACCGGGATGCACGACCTCAAACACGTGGCCGTCCGCTTCCAACTCTCCGATCACGCGCTGCATTGTTCTGACGACGCCGTTGACTTGCGGCTCCCACGCGTCGGTTACAATCATGATCCGCATAAAATGTCCTCGAACAGGCGTGTTTTTGGAGTTTTAAGCTGTCGAATGCTGGCGTAAAGGATGTAGACGGTTGCAGCCGCAACTAATTCTTCGGGGAATGAAAAATGGTGACACCGAACTGGGACGAATTGGACGATACCAAGTTCACCGATGAAGAAGCTTTTCTGGCTGATGTTCTGGACCAACGGCCGCTTGATGCGTCGATGCGCGCCGCTGCGGTACGGCGGGGGCGGGAACTGGTCGAGATTGCCCGCGCCAAGGGCCGCAAGAAAGGCATGATGGAAAGTTTCCTGGAGGAGTTTGGACTGTCCAACTCCGAAGGCCTGGCCCTGATGTGTTTGGCCGAGGCTTTGCTGCGCGTGCCCGATGCCGAAACCCGCGACGATTTGATTGCCGAGAAAATTCGTTCGGGCGATTGGGGCGCTCATAAGGGGCAAAGTGATTCGTGGCTGGTAAACGCGTCCACCTGGGGGCTGATGCTGACCGGGAAGGTTATTGGTCCACCGAAAGCCGCCTTGGCCGGCACCGGAAAATTCGTTCAAGGGCTGGTACGCGGCAGCGGCGAACCGGTGATCCGGGCGGCGATGATGCAGGCGATGCGGATTATGGGCGAACAATTCGTTCTGGGCCGATCCGTCGGTGAAGCGTTAAAACGCGGCAAGCGGATGGTGAAAGCCGGAGAGGCGGCGCATTTCAGTTTCGATATGTTGGGCGAGGGCGCGCGCACGGATGCCGATGCGGTTCGCTATTTCGAAGCCTATTGCAGCGCGATCGCGGCGGCGGCAAAGGCCGAGAATGCGGATGTTGCGCCGGAACATAAAAGCGGCATTTCGGTTAAGCTGTCGGCGCTTCACCCGCGCTATGAAGCGGTTAACGAAGCCCGCGTCATGGCGCAGCTTTATCCGAAACTTCTCACGCTTTGTGAGATGGCGGCGAAGGCAAATATCAATCTCTGCCTTGATGCCGAAGAGGCTGACCGTTTGGTGATCTCACTGAAGCTGTTGGAACGGTTGATGCGCGAGCCGTCTTTGACCGAATGGACAGGGCTGGGTCTTGCAGTTCAGGCCTATCAAAAACGGGCCCCGCAAGTGATTGAACGGCTCGGCGCGCTGGCCGGGGAAACCGGCATGCGGCTGATGGTGCGTCTGGTCAAAGGCGCATATTGGGACAGTGAGATAAAGCATGCTCAGGTTGAGGGCTTTGCCAATTTTCCAGTCTTCACCACCAAACAGGGCACCGACCTCAACTATCTCAATTGCGCGCGCCTGATGTTGCGGGCTTCGCCGCGCCTCTATTCGCAATTTGCCACCCATAATGCGCACTCGCTGGCGGGCGTGCAGTTGATCGCCGCCNATGAGGGCGTCGANACGTANGAGTTCCAGCGCCTGCACGGCATGGGCGAGTCGCTTTATGATGCCGCAGAGGCGGGCGGACGTGTTCGAATTTACGCCCCGGTCGGCGCACATGAAGACTTGCTGCCCTATCTGGTGCGGCGCCTGCTGGAAAATGGTGCCAATACCAGCTTCGTGCATTCCTTCCTTGATCCGGATGTTCCGGTTGAGCAGGTGGTCGAAGATCCAATTTCAAAAGTTGAGGTCGGGCCACGTCGCCACCCGCGCATACCAACTCCGCCGCGCCTTTACGGGCCGACNCGGCCNAACTCATTGGGCTATGATTTGTCACAGAAGGCGGTGCGGGATGCNATTGCCAAAGCGATGCAATCCATGCGCGATAGCCCGGCCATTGCCGCCGGACCGATCCTGTCGGGCGAAGCTAGAACCGGCGGCGGGGACTTGATACGTGTACCCTTCGCCATCGATACCGTTCTCGGCGCTGCTTTGGAAGCCGCACCAGAAGACATTGATAGCGCGCTGGACGCGGCGACGGCGTTTCAACCAGACTGGGACCGGCTTGGCGGCGGTAAACGCGGCGAGATTCTGCGCCGTATGGCCGATGCGATGGAAGCAGCGGCCCCGCGGCTGATTGCCCTGATGGCGCGTGAGGCCGGTAAGACGCTGGCCGATGGCGTGGCTGAGGTTCGCGAGGCGGTCGACTTTTGCCGCTATTACGGTGCGCAGGCCGAGGCTGAATTTGAAACCCCAACCCGGTTGCCCGGCCCGGCGGGTGAAGCCAATCATTTAAGCCTGCACGGGCGCGGCGTGTTCGCCTGTATTAGCCCATGGAATTTCCCGCTGGCGATCTTTACCGGCCAGATTGCAGCGGCGCTGGCGGCTGGTAATTGCGTGGTCGCCAAACCTGCTGAACAGACACCGCTGGTGGCGTTTGAGGCGGTGAAACTGTTCCACAAGGCGGGCCTGCCCGGTGCGGCGCTACACCTGTTGTCCGGACGGGGCGAAACCGTTGGCGCGGCCTTGTGCAGTGACCCGCGCGTGTCCGGCCTGTGTTTTACCGGCGGTACCGACACCGCGCGTCTGATCAATCAAACCCTGGCCAGGCGCAACGGGCCGATCATTCCACTGATCGCCGAAACCGGCGGACTGAACGCCATGTTTGTCGACACAACCGCCCTGCGCGAGCAAGTGATTGATGATATTATTGTCTCCGCCTTTGGGTCGGCCGGACAGCGCTGCTCTGCTCTACGCTTGGCGTTTCTTCCGCATGATACGGCCGATATGCTGATCGAAGGCCTGCAAGGCGCGATGGATGAGTTGAAGCTCGGCGATCCGGGCCTGCCAGATACAGATATCGGTCCAGTCATCGATGCAGAGGCGCATGCCATGCTGGAGGCCTATCTTGCGCGAATGGCGACCGAGGCGAAGGTGATCAAACAGATACCGCCGCTAGACACTGGGCATTTCTTTGGGCCAGCCTTGGTGGAATTGTCATCGTTGGATCAGATTGAGCGAGAGACGTTTGGGCCGGTCCTGCACGTGCTGCGCTATGACCCTGATAATGTCGGAGAGATCGGCGCGGCGCTGAAGGCAAAAGGCTATGGCCTGACGCTTGGCGTGCACTCGCGGCTTGAACGGTTTGCGGCGGCGGTGAAGGCCGCATGTCCGGTCGGCAATACATATGTGAACCGCACCATGACTGGCGCGGTCGTCGGCGTGCAGCCATTCGGTGGCGAGGGCCTATCGGGCACCGGGCCAAAGGCCGGCGGGCCACATTATCTTCACCGGTTCGCGGTCGAACGCGCGGTGACGGTGAATATCACGGCGCAAGGTGGCGATCCCGAACTGCTCAGCCTATAGTCGGCAAAAGCTGAATTGGGGTGGGCATGAAAAGAACAATCTTGGCGAGCGCGGCGGTCTTTCTGGTCTCTGGGTGTGCATATTTTGACGGCTGGACACCGGCGCCCGAAAGTGGCGACGCTGGTGAAGCCGAAACCGGAGGGGCAGAGGTCCCGGTTATGCCGGAACAGGACACGCCCGTTGAAACGGTGCCAATGTTGCCGGCCCGGATCGAGCAAAATAGCGATGTCGCATTTTCAAGCGCTGAGTTCCCCGAACAATTGCAAATCATCGCGCCGCGACTGGATGCTCGGCTGCGCGCGGATGCCCGCGCCGACTTCGACATGATCGAGCTGGAGGCCCAGACTTATCAGGACGCCGACCCCGACTATTTCATGCCATACGGGCTGGGCCACACATGGACGTTGCTCGGGGCCGCTGGGGATTTGGTCAGCCTGCACGGTCTTTCTTATTATAATACGGGCGGCGCACATCCGAATTATTCGATTTCCGGTTTGATCTACGACCGGTCGAATGATCAGGTGGTGGATGTGCTAGACTTGTTTTCAGGTCGCGAGGCCGCCATTGCCCGGCTCGTACCATTGGTTCGCGCGGAGATCGTCGCGGAGAAGCANAACCGATANGCGGCNAGNGGCATGAGCGATGCTGACATTGTTGCCGAGGTTGAGGCCGGTTTGCCTGATTCGGGGCTTTGGCTGACGCAAGCCGCTTTGACCGCGTCGACTGAGGGCGATGTGTTTGGTGGGCTGGAGGTCTATTTCTCGCCCTATGAATTGGGATCGTATGCGGAAGGGGCCTATGAGGCAGGTGTTTCACAGGCCGCGTTTCGCGATCTACTCAAACCGGAATATCGAACTCTGTTTGCCGGAGAACCGGCTGGGCGAGCGCAAAACTAGGCACTTATTGGCGATGCCATTGGGCGAGCGATTCAACTTTCAAAAAAATCGATTGGTCAACGAATTTATTTTGATTTTTATTTGCCGCGCCAAACCACATATGGGACGGGGCTGGTGGACATGAATTAACGACTTGTTTACTACTTATCCACTGCCCAGATGACAATTTTGCGAATGTCCCCATTGACCGGATGTTAACCCTTGAGGCACTATATCTAGTGTTGGGAGAGGGCTGAGATACTGCATATGGCAGTTTTGTGGCTACATCCCTATATTATGGGCATGTGCAAGGGGTGAATTTAGGATGTCAGGAATCAACGTGGTTGCGTCAAAAAGTGGATCAGCGCGTCAAAGCAGACCGGACAGCGATACACCGCAATTGCGGGTCGTTAGCGGTGTCAATGTGGATCGATCGCGCGATGACCTGCTGACTGAATTTGGCAAGGTTACCNTGCAAGATCGCTACTTGTTGCCGGGAGAGTCCTATCAGGACATGTTNGCCCGCGTGTCGACCGCCTTTGCCGACGATGCCGATCACGCTCAACGGCTCTACGATTACATGTCGAAATTGTGGTTCATGCCCGCCACGCCGGTTCTGTCGAATGGCGGCGCTGATCGCGGTTTGCCGATCTCCTGCTTTCTCAACCAGGTTGGCGACAGCCTGGATGATATTGTGAACACCTGGACCGAGAATGTCTGGCTCGCCTCAAACGGTGGCGGCATCGGCACCTATTGGGGCAATGTTCGCTCTATCGGTGAGAAAGTTGGCCAAAACGGCCAGACGTCCGGGATTATCCCATTCATTCGCGTGATGGACAGTTTGACACTGGCGATTAGCCAGGGGTCACTGCGCCGCGGGTCTGCGGCGTGCTATCTTGATGTCCACCACCCGGAAATCGAGGAGTTTCTTGAGGTTCGCAAACCGTCTGGTGACTTCAACCGGAAAGTCCCTGAACCTGCACCATGGCATCAATATTACCGATGCCTTCATGGAGGCCGTTCGCGCCGATGAAGAGTTTGAATTGCTCTCACCAAAATCCGGTGAAGTGCTGCGCACTGTGAACGCCAGAAAGATCTGGCAGAAGATTCTTGAGCTTCGTATACAAACCGGTGAACCCTACCTTCTATTCACCGATACGGTGAACAATGCGATGCCAGCGCACCAGCGCCAGCTCGGCCTGAAGGTAACGCAATCAAACCTGTGCTCTGAAATCACTTTGCCAACCGGTGTTGATCATCATGGCGAAGACCGCACGGCCGTCTGTTGCCTATCCTCCGTGAATGCTGAAAAGTTCATGGAATGGAGCAAGGATGAGAACTTCCTGGAAGACATCTACCGTTTCCTCGACAATGTTCTGCAAAACTTCATCGATAATGCACCGGATGAAATGGCGCGGGCAAAATACTCTGCTGAGCGTGAGCGGTCGGTTGGGCTTGGCCTGATGGGGTATCACTCCTTCCTGCAATCGATGAATGTCTCGTTTGAAAGCGCGATGGCGAAAGTCTGGAACGAAAAAATGTTCAAGCATATTCGCCAGGGTGCGGATGCTGCTTCGGTGAAACTGGCGAAAGAGCGCGGAGCCTGCGGTGATGCAGCTGAAGTCGGCATGATGGCCCGGTTTAGCCACAAGATGGCCGTTGCGCCGACCGCATCGATTTCAATCATTTGTGGCGGCACGTCAGCTGGCATTGAGCCGATCCCGGCCAATGTTTACACGCACAAGACATTGTCAGGGTCTTTCACCGTGAAGAACAAGCATCTCGAAGCGATGCTGGAGGCCAAGGGCGAAAACACCGATGATGTCTGGAACAGCATTCTGGAACATGAGGGCTCGGTTCAACACCTTGATTCCCTGGATGACTATGAAAAGGCGATTTTCAAGACCGCTTTCGAGCTGGATCAGCGCTGGATTATTGAACATGCAGCAGATCGCACACAATATATCTGTCAGGCGCAGTCGCTGAATGTCTTCCTGCCGGCTGACATCGATAAGTGGGACTTGCACATGCTGCACTGGACGGCTTGGGAGCGAGGCGTGAAATCGCTGTATTATTGCCGCTCCAAGTCGGTGCAGCGCGCCGGTTTTGCCGGGGCGGACGAGAAAATAGCGGAGGTGCAGGGCATGGATGTGCCAAATACCGACTATGATGAGTGTCTCGCCTGCCAATAGGCCTCAGCCACCTCGTTTTTACTTGAAAACCCCCGCTCTCACGGAGTGGGGGTTTTTCTTGGTCCAAAAACCGGCAAATTGCTCTGGATTTAGCGGGCAAGGGCGCTGAATCCGCGCCAAGTTCTATGAATTTTCCAGCAAATTTGTCACGGTGGGCCAGAAAAATGAAAAAAAACAGGGCACCTGTTAACTTTATCTGCCGCCTTGGCGTGCCCCGCATTATGTAGCTTGCGCTGCGATTCAGGGTTTCAAAACCTTGCAAATGATTAACTCACGCGATCGTGAACAGGCCTCGCAGGCCCACATTCTTCATGCTACGGTAAGGATACAACGTCAGTTTCCGGGGGGAAGATACGGGAAATGACGTATGAGAGGTTTGGGACGTATGATTGCTATTGGTGCAACAATTATTGCGACTTTAGGCTGCGAAGGGTGCACACATGTCGGTGCGAATTACGCCGCGCCTTCCGTCCCTGTCCACATCTATGAAGTTCCACGTGCGGTTCCCACAACAGAAACCGTCCAGCCCAGCCTNTCTTATGATGGCCGGTTCGANAAAACAGAAATCATTCCGGGCACTGGTTTTGTTGGCACAGCGGCTCTCGTCGGCCCGATCGATGTGCTCGATGAAGATAAGCTGTCCAGCCTCCGCCTCTATTCAAGTTCGACTCTCGCCGGTGTTGCTGGTGACCGTGAGCAGAGCAATTTGTCCGCCATCCCGCGTGAAGTTAGAAACCTAACCGCAGAGATGTCATTGTCGGCTTCGTCGGAACAGACCGGATTGGGCTTTGATGTCGGCGTGTCGCCGCGCCTGAGCTATTCACGCGAAGGCGATATCGCCACCCGCCGTATCGGTGGTGAAGTGCGGATCGGTCAGAATTTCGACAAACGCGGCGAGGCCGATGGCGCCGACGGTTGGTACCTGTTTGCCGGTGCCGATGGCGAAGCCTTAGTCTTTGCACCGGGTGAAGAGGGCGGTTTGCTGCCATCAAATATGGCGCTGCGCGACAAAGTTACGGTCGGCGACATGCAGGCGGGCCTTACATTTCTGCAAGGTCCTGGACAAGTCTCTTTCAGCTACATTCAGCGTGAGGTAGAGTATAGCGAACGCAATATAGGTGGGAATGACAGTGAACAATTTGCAGGCGTTACGTTTACGATCCGGCGATAGGTTACAGGTTTTCCAGCATTGTATTAGGGCCGTTATTCTAACGACCCTTTTTTCGTGCTCGGCTTATGCTGAAGAGGCAGGCGAGACCAAAGCTGATGTCCAAATCTCCGAGGGCGTCTGGTCACTGACCTCTGAAAACGATATTTTTGGCGGCACAGACCGCAATTACTCGAATGGGATCCGTATAGAGCGCGTCTCCCCGGCCAATGAGGTCAACCCTGTCCTCGACTGGGTCGCGGCGCGTCTTCCTATCCTTGATTTGGACCGGACTGAACTGCGAGAGGGGTGGGCCCTGTCGCACGCCATTTTTACGCCCGAAGATATCTCCGTAGCCGTGCCAGATCCCAATGATCGCCCGTATGCAGGCTGGTTGTACGGTTCGGCTACGGTGGTGGCGACAACTGATAATGTTCAGGATGTTTTCCAAATGAACCTTGGCGTGGTTGGCCCCTCGGCATTTGGCCGTTTTGTTCAAACCAATTGGCATGACCTGATCAGTGTCGCCGAACCACAAGGGTGGGACAGCCAGTTGAAGGATGAAATCGGGCTCGAAATCATTGCGCAACGTATGCGGAAATTTGAGGGCCCGGACCTGCCATTTGGCCTTGAGACTGATTACGCTCTGCATGGCGGTGCAACGCTCGGCAATGTCCGCACGTACGGGTCGGTGGGCGGCGCGGCGCGGATCGGTTGGGATCTGGATTCTGATTTCGGGCCGCCGCGGATTCGTCCGGCTTTGGCGGGCGCGGGCACGTTTGAACCGGGCCAGCGGTTCGGTGGTTACGTTTTTGCCGGAATTGAGGGGCGAGCGGTGGCGCGGGATATGTTTCTGGACGGAAACTTGTGGCGCGATAGCGCCCGCATTACCGATCGGCGGGATTATGTCGCTGACCTGCAGCTTGGTATCGCGCTACATCAAAGTGACGTGCAAATCGCGCTGACCTATGTGCATCGGACCGAGGAGTTCATCGCCCAGGATGGGCCGCAACGGTTTGGCGCAGTGTCGATCTCAGTCGCGCATTGAACCGCCGACCAATATGGTTAACAAAAGGTTTCTGTGGAAGCCTTGAAGCGGAACTGTCGCAAACAGCGGGATATATCTTGCGCTATTATGCGGCTTCAGACACTATATGTTGTATATTGGATATCGAATCGCAGGGGTAAAACATGGCCGGTGGACTCATCTCAAAATCAGGACTTTTGACGCCAAGTCTATCGTACAAACCGTTCCGTTATCCTTGGGCGTATGATTTCTGGAAGCTGCAACAACAAGTCCACTGGTTGCCCGAAGAAGTGCCGCTTGGCGAAGACTGTAAAGACTGGGTCAACAAACTGTCCGACAAGGAACGCAATCTGCTGACCCAGATTTTCCGCTTCTTCACCCAATCGGATGTCGAGGTCGGCGCCAATTATATGGAACACTATATGCCGCTGTTTAAGCCGGTTGAGGTGCGTATGATGCTCGCCTCATTCTCCAATATGGAGACGGTTCATATCGCCGCTTATGCTCTATTGCTTGAAACGATCGGGATGCCNGATTCCGAGTTTTCCGCGTTTATGGAATACGAGGAAATGGCCGCCAAGCATGACTATCTGGGCCAGTTCGGCACCGACACGGAAGAGGATATTCTTACCTCGATGGCGGTGTTTGGCGGGTTTACGGAAGGTCTGCAATTGTTTGCGTCTTTCGCGATGCTGATGAACTTTCCGCGCTTTAACAAAATGAAGGGGATGGGCCAGATCGTCACCTGGTCGATCCGCGATGAAAGCCTGCACTGCGAAGGTATGATGAAACTGTTCCATGCCTTTGCGGAAGAAACCGGCGCTCTAACCAGCAAGGTCAAAAATCGTATTCGCGAATGCTGTGAAACCGTCGTCACACTGGAAGACAAGTTCATCGATCTCGCATTTGAGGCTGGTGAAGTGGAAGGGATGACCCCGTCGGACATCAAATCCTATATTCGCTACATCGCTGATTGGCGTATGGGGCAGCTCAAGCTTGACCCGATCTATGGCATTGAAAAGCATCCATTGCCGTGGCTGACAGAGATCCTGAATGGGGTCGAACATGCCAATTTCTTTGAGGCGCGTGCAACAGAATATTCCAAAGGCGCGACGCTGGGCGAATGGCATGGCGATAGCGGGGTGTGGTCGAAATTCGACCAGCGCCGCCCGCTCGCATCACCGGCCGAATAGGACAATAAGACTATAACAAACGGCCCGTCTGAATAGGCGGGCCGTTTTCGTTTTTGAGTTTTGCAAGTGGCGCGTCCGGCGCGCTATGTGCTTTTCAGTAGATTGTCAAAATAGGCAATCGTTTTGACCAGGCCATCCTGCAGGGCAACTTCCGGCTGCCAGTTAAGGGTCTGATTGGCGCGGGTAATGTCTGGTTTGCGCTTTTGTGGGTCATCCTGCGGCAATGGCAGATGCGTAAGCTTTGACGTCGATCCGGTAAGCTCAATAACTTGTTCGGCCAGCTGCCGGATCGTGAACTCTCCCGGGTTGCCAAGATTTATCGGGCCGGTCACACCGTCTGGGCTTTCCATCAGTGATACAATCCCGCGGACAAGATCATCGACATAACAAAAGCTGCGTGTCTGTTCGCCATCACCATAAAGGGTGATGTCATTGCCCTGCAGCGCCTGCACAATGAAGTTCGACACCACGCGGCCATCATTCGGGTGCATACGCGGGCCATAAGTGTTGAATATGCGTGCAACTTTGATGTCGAGTTGGTGTTGGCGGTAATAATCGAAAAACAAAGTCTCGGCGCAGCGTTTGCCCTCATCATAACAAGAGCGCGGGCCAATTGGGTTGACGTTGCCCCAATAGTCTTCCTGCTGTGGGTGCACGTCAGGATCGCCGTATACTTCACTCGTTGACGCTTGCAGGATGCGTGAGCCGGTGCGCTTGGCCAGGCCGAGCATGTTGATCGCACCATGGACCGAAGTTTTCGTCGTCTGAACTGGGTCATATTGATAGTGAACAGGGCTGGCCGGGCAGGCCATATTGTAGATCTGATCAACTTCAACAAATAGCGGCATGGTCACATCATGGCGCATCAATTCAAAGCGCGGATTGTTCAGCAAATGCGCGACATTCGCCCGCGCACCGGTGAAGAAATTATCCAGACAGAGCACCTCCGCCCCGGATTCCAGCAGGACTTCGCACAGATGGGAGCCGATGAAACCGGCACCGCCGGTCACGAGAACACGTTTATTCAAATGCATTTGCAGGTCCTGCTTTCTTCTTACCTAGACGGCGGCGCGNCCAATGGAGGTATATGAGATGCCTCGCTTGGCCATATCCTCAGGGGCGTAAATGTTACGCAGATCAATCACCACGGGTTGCTTAAGCGAGTCTTTCACNCGGTCGAGATCGAGGGCGCGGAACTGGTCCCATTCTGTAATGATCAGCATCGCATCGCTGCCATCCAGCGCCGTGTATGGATTGTCGACATAATTTATGTCGGTCAACATGTGACTGGCTTCTTCCATCGCTTCGGGATCGTAAGCGTTGATGATAGCGCCAGCTTCCAGCAAAGCCGGGATAATGTCGAGGCTAGGGGCATCGCGCATATCGTCGGTATTGGGTTTGAAGGCGAGGCCAAGGACGCCAATTGTCTTGCCTGACACATCGCCGCCCATGGCTGCGATGACTTTATCCGCCATGGCACGTTTGCGCGCCGCGTTGACTTCAACAACCGTATCGACGATGCGAACTGGGCTATTATGGTCATTGGCGGTTTTGGTCAGGGCGAGCGTGTCTTTCGGAAAGCAAGAGCCACCATAACCNGGGCCTGCATTGAGNAATTTCTTGCCAATCCGGCCNTCGAGGCCAATCCCGCGAGACACTTCCTGAACATTCGCGCCAACGTTTTCACACAGGTCAGCGATTTCGTTGATGAAGGTAATTTTCACCGCGAGGAAGGCGTTGGCGGCGTATTTAATCAGCTCGGATGTTCGCCGTTCGGTGAAGATAATCGGCGTTTCATTCAAAAACAGCGGCCGATAGAGCTCACGCATCAATTCGCGCGCGCGCTCATCATCGGTGCCGACNACGACNCGGTCGGGGATCTTAAAGTCTTTGATCGCGGCGCCTTCGCGCAGAAATTCCGGGTTGGAGACGACCGCGAAATCTGCATCTGGATTGACCTTGCGAATAATCGCTTCGACTTCATCACCTGTTCCGACGGGCACGGTCGACTTGGTCACGATGACGGTAAATCCGGTTATCAGCGCCGCAATTTCTTCGGCGGCCGCGTAAACATATGACAGATCAGCATGNCCATCGCCCCGCCGCGATGGTGTGCCCACCGCGATGAAGACAGCGTCCGCGTCGGCNATGGCGTCCTTGGCATCNGTNGTGAAGAACAGGCGCTCTTCTTTGACATTGGTTTCCACCAATTTGTCGAGGCCCGGCTCAAAGATTGGCATNATGCCNTCATGCAAACGATCAATCTTGCTCGCATCCTTATCAACGCAGGTTACAACATGCCCGAAATCGGCAAAACAGGCTCCACTTACCAGGCCAACATAGCCGGTACCGATCATTGTCACACGCATGGTTTACTCCACCCTATTACGCCCAAATCAACTGAAGCGCGAGAGGTGCAAGTTTTGTGCCTCATGGTCAAGTCTCGTGTTCGGTTGCCCGCCATATGGTCGGTGAATATGCTGTAATATGTGTCACGGTCTGGGATGCCGAGCCACAGACGAGCTTGTTGGAACGTCAAAAAAATGGNGATGCTTGGTCGTGGCTGCGGGGCTTACCGCCGCAGGAACAGGCTTGCCTGACTAACGCGATGCTTAACTGGTTCNGCCGGAACNGAGCCGGAAACATCTTTGGAGAGCTTGCGGGCGAGGCGGATGGTCACTGGGTCACCAAAGTCCATATCCATTGGCTCACGGTCCTGTCGCCGGTCTGGGCTCACGCCGTATGGATCTGACTTCTGTTTCCCAAAATTGAACATCACATTCTCCCTGATCATATTTTCAAGAATTCCATGCAATTTTGACGCCAGAATGTGCGTTTGTAGAGTTTTTCGAGGTGAAATCAGGGCGGCGGCGTTGTCCGGTGTTCAAACAGCGCTTGTGGATTTTGGTTAACCTATGGTTAACCCGCCAAGACTTGGTATGCCGCCTTGCGCTAACGCCCGTTGGGCGACGCTAGGCGAAGCGGGTTCCGTGTCGCTTCGCTCACATGAACCAAGTTCAAGACTGTGCCTATTTCGGGACCATTGGCCGAAGTCGCATGGGAGCCTTCAGCCCGCTTAATCCCGCGTGGTGCGCAGCACCTTAGCGCGGGATGAAATTGAGAGCTCTAAACATCCACCTGCGCATCCAGGGCATTGTTCTGGATGAATTCGCGTCTGGGTTCGACGACGTCGCCCATGAGGCGGGCAAACATGTCGCCGGCTTCGTCGGCATGGTCGACTTTGACCTGCAGGAGTGTCCGGGCATTGGCGTCGAGCGTGGTTTCCCAGAGCTGATCGGCATTCATCTCACCCAGGCCCTTATAGCGCTGAATCTTCAGGCCTTTCCGGCCAGAGTTCAGCACCGCCTCAAGCAANGAAACCGGTCCGGTCACGGCAAATTCGCCTTCTTTCTCGTTGCGCAGCAGGCCCTGTTCGACATAGATCGGACGGATGCGCGTGGCGCGATCATTCAGGCGGACGGCGTCTGAGCTAGACAGAAGCTGGCGATCCAGCACGGCTTTTTCCTCAACNCCGCGCACATCGCGCGACAGGACGAGATTGCCGTCATCAAAGCGGCCTGCCCAATTATCCTCGCCCTCTTCGGCGATNAGGTTGAGGCGCTCTGCGGTGCGGNTCGCCTCTTCATCAGAGGCCCCCGGGGCGAGTGCGCCTGCGATCGCGGCCTGTTCGACCACATCGCCCGGCGCGCGCAGAGACAGGCGCCACAGAGCCTGTTTGAACTGTGACGCACCATGCACACGGTCGCGCAGGTCTTCGCCACCAATCTGCGTGCCATCGGCAAGGATCATCGTTTCACCGCGCGTCCCTTCCTCGATCAGATAGTTGTTCAGCTCTTCATCATCCTTCAAGTAGCGCTCAGACTTGCCGCGCGCGACTTTGTAAAGCGGCGGCTGGGCGATGTAGAGATAACCGCGCTCAATAATCTCCGGCATTTGGCGATAGAAGAAGGTCAACAATAGCGTTCGGATGTGTGCGCCATCGACATCAGCATCGGTCATGATGACGATTTTGTGGTAGCGCAACTTGTTGATATCGAACTCATCGCGGCCGATCCCGGCACCAAGCGCCATGATCAGTGTGCCGATTTGATCCGATGACAGCATCTTGTCGAACCGGGCGCGCTCAACGTTGAGGATTTTACCCCGCAGCGGCAGGATGGCTTGGTTAGAGCGATCGCGGCCCTGTTTGGCCGAACCACCAGCAGAATCACCCTCCACGATGAAGATTTCTGACTTGGATGGGTCTTTTTCCTGACAGTCGGCCAGTTTGCCGGGCAGGGATGAGATGTCGAGTGCCGATTTGCGCCGGGTCAGCTCGCGCGCCTTGCGGGCGGCTTCACGGGCGGCCGCTGCTTCGACGATTTTCTGCATCACCATGACGGCTTCTTTGGGGTGTTCCTCAAACCATTCGGAGAGTTTCTCCCCGATCAGGCTCTCAACCACGGGCCGCACTTCTGACGAGACGAGTTTGTCTTTGGTTTGGCTGGAAAACTTCGGGTCAGGCACTTTCACGCTTAGCACGCAAGTCAGGCCTTCGCGCGAATCGTCGCCGGAAATGTCGACCTTCTCTTTCTTCGCGATGCCCGTCTCATTGGCGTACTTATTGATGATCCGGGTCAGTGCGCCGCGGAAGCCGGCGAGGTGTGTGCCGCCATCGCGTTGCGGGATATTATTGGTGAAGCACANAACGCTTTCATGATAGCTGTCGGTCCATTCCAGCGCCGCCTCAACCGTGACGCCATCTTTTTCGCCGGTCACGAAGATGGTTTCCGGAATGATCGCATTACGGGTCGTGTTCAGGTGCTGCACGAAGGCGGCGACCCCGCCATCATATTGCAGGATTGCTTCATAGACTTCCGGCTCGCGTTCATCGCGGAAAATGATTTTTACGCCCGAGTTCAGGAAGGCCAGCTCGCGCAGGCGATGCTCCAGCGTTTTGCGATCATACTCGGTCATCGTGAAGGTTGAGGCGCTGGCCATGAACCGCACGGCAGTGCCGGTAAAAGGGCCCGTGCCTGACCGGTGCACCGGGCTTTCGCCGAGCTTTCGCAGCGGTGCTTCGGTCCGTCCGCCATCAATGAAGCGAACTTTATGTTCGTGGCCATCGCGGTGAATGGTCAGCTCGAGCCAGTCTGAAAGTGCGTTCACAACCGACACACCCACCCCGTGCAGACCACCAGAGACCTTGTAAGAATTGCTGTCAAACTTACCGCCAGCATGCAGCTCGGTCATAATCACTTCGGCGGCGGAGCGGCCTTCGGTGGCGTGCTGCCCAACCGGGATGCCGCGGCCATTATCGGTGATTTCGGCGCTGCCATCGGGATGCAGGGTTACCGTCACCCGGTCGGCATGTCCGGCCAGGGCTTCGTCGATCGCATTGTCGACAACTTCGTAAATCATGTGATGCAAACCAGAGCCATCATCGGTGTCGCCAATGTACATTCCGGGGCGTTTGCGCACCGCCTCGAGGCCTTTCAGGACCTTGATGGAATCGGCGCCATAATCGCCATTGTTCGGCTCAATTTCTTCGGCAGGTTCGGACATCAATATGGTCGCTCTCTGATTCGGTAGAATGTGCTTATTTTATAAGGGGTTTTGCCTGAAAAGGGAAATATCTGACTGGGTTTGAGTGATGTGCGAAAAGTCAATATAATTCCGCGTAAAAACAATGGGTTATGGCGGCCAAAAATTCACCCGAAATGGCCCCATTATTGACGCCAAATTTTGGCCTGTGAAATTGGCGATTATTCGCTAGAATGACGGGAACGGAAGGCGGGAGACGGTGATGAAAATATTGGTTTGGGGCGGGGTTATTTTAGGTTGCCTGATAATGGTCGCGGCGGTGTTTTACGTAATCGCAGGCAACAAGCTGACCAAGTTTGACGATGCGGCGCGGGCCAAGGCACCGGGCCAGCATATTCAACTGACCGACGGCCAGATTCACTATCGCTGGGATGGCCCTGAGGACGGCCCGGTCGTCGTGCTCGTTCATGGCTTCTCGACGCCAAATTTCATCTTCGAGCAGAATGTTGGTCCGTTGGTTCAGGCCGGTTTCCGAGTGTTGCGGTTTGACCATTTTGGCCGCGGCTGGTCGGACCGTCCCCGGACGAAATACGATGCCGAATTTTATGATCGTGAGCTGTTGGAGCTGATGGATGGCCTTGGGGTTACCGATCCGGTCGGTCTGGTTGGCCTGTCTATGGGCGGCCCGATAACGGCGGAGTTCGCGGCCCGGCATCCTGAACGGGTGCGAAAACTATTCCTGTTTGTACCCGCCGGTCTCGACGTAGCGGGCGCCGATGGGGCGGCGGGCTTGATTATGCGCACGCCATTGCTTGGGGACTGGGTGTGGCGCATGTATGGCCGCAAAGTCCTGATGTCAGATCCGCAATATGATGAAACCGGTCTCGCTCCGGAAAACCGTTTGGCCGGCGATGTGACCGAACAGTTTCAGTATCGCGGCTNTGGCGAGGCTTTGCTGTCGACCCTGCGGCATTTCCCACTATCTGACCGCGACGATATATTTGAGCGGCTGGGTGCAAGGGGGATTCCGGTCATGGCCGTCTATGGTGCTGCTGATATGACGGTGCTTGTCTCCAGCGCCGACAAGTTGCGCGCGCTCATTCCGGCGGCCGATGTGCGGGTTCTGGAAGGCGCCGAACACGGCCTGAATTATCAACGCCACGCCGATGTGAATCCGTGGCTGGTTGATTGGTTTGCCGCCGACACGAACTAGCTGCCAATCTCAACCCGCTGGGCGCGGTCTTCGAAGGCTTCGAACAGGAATTCTTCTGTTCCCGTCAACCAGGCTTGCCCGCCAAGGGTGGTCAGCTCTTCAAACAGGGCGGCGCGCCGGTCCCGGTCGAGATGCGCGGCGGCCTCATCGAGCAGTAATAGTGGTTTCGGCGCGTCGGCATCCTCGCAGAGGGCGCGGGCGCTGGCGAGGATCAGTCCGATCAAAAGCGCTTTTTGCTGCCCCGTAGAGGCTTGCGCGGCGGGTGCATTCGTTGGCCGATGGATGACGGCTAGATCGCTGCGGTGCGGCCCCTCAAGCGTGCGTTTTGCGGCCTGATCCCGGTACCGGTTCTTGGCCAGCAGCTCGCGGATCATCTCCTCCAGATCAAGCAGGCCAGCGCCCTCCGCTGCGGCCTGTTCGGCCATTCCGACCAGCGATAAGTCACCTTTCGGAAAGTGCCCTTCGGGACGCGCATCGACCGCCGCCTGCAAGCCCGACAAGATGCGGGCGCGATTGGCCGCGATTAAAGCGCCGCTATCGGCCATTCGCCCTTCAATCGCATCTGCCCATGCCGGATCCACGCGGCCGCGCTCTAGCAGCGCATTGCGCTCGCGCATCGCCTTTTCATAGCGGCTGGACAGCGCGCCATGCGAAGGGATGTGCGCCATGACTTGCCGATCAAAAAACCGACGACGTTCCGACGCCCCGCCGCGAAACACCGAATCCATGTTCGGCGTCAGCCAGACAATGCGCACAAGTTCGGCAATGTCCGTCGCGGTGGCGGGGGCCCCATCAAGGCGGATCGTGCGTTTGGAACCTTTGTCAGTGGCCTCTAGGCCAACGCCTATCTTTTGATCCTCATCCAGTGTCGCAGAAATCGTCCAGCCCGCCGCCGCGCCATGCCGCGTCATATCCGGCAGGTTGGCGGCGCGCAGGCCCCGGCCCGGGCCGAGCTGGCTAATCGCTTCCAGTATATTGGTTTTACCAGCGCCATTCGCGCCATACAGACAGACCGGGCGTGCATCCAGCTTCAGGTCAAGCGCCGCGTGGCTGCGGAAATCTGTCAGGCGAAGGCGGGTGAGGGCGGTCATTCCGGTCGTCGACAAACCAGGGCTTGCCCGGTTTTGTCAGCCTCCTCGGCTAAACCCGCAGCGGCATCAGCACATATTGAGCGCTGTCATCGGTGGGGTCGAGTACAAGAGCGGGCGAGGCCGGATCATTGAACAGGAAGCGGGCATCTTCGGCCTCAATCTGCGCGGTGACGTCGAGCAGGTATTTGGCGTTGAAGCCGACATCCATCTCATCATCCTTGTAGTCGCACTCAATCTCTTCGTGCCCTGCGCCGGTTTCAGCGCTGGAAACCGCCAGCGTAATTTTACCATCGCCAAGCGACAATTTGATCGAGCGGGACCGTTCAGCCGAAACGGTCGAGACCCGGTCAACGGCTGCTTCAAACGCCTTATTGTCGATGATCATCGCCTTCTCATTGCCCTTCGGGATGACCCGGGCATAGTCAGGAAATGTCCCGTCGATCAGCTTTGATGTCAGCTGCGCCCGGCCCGCGGTGAACATGATCTTGGTGTCTGACACGCTGACCGTGACATCATCATCGCTGGCATCGATCAGGCGGCGTACCTCGGCCACGGCCTTGCGCGGCACAATCACGCCTTCAAGCGTTTCCGCCCCTTTTGGTGCATCGGTTTCATACAAGGCAAGGCGGTGGCCATCGGTGGCGACGGTGCGCAGCTTCTTGCCGCCATCGGTGTCGGCAGTGTGCAAGTAGACACCGTTCAGATAGTAACGCGTTTCCTCGGTCGAGATGGCAAACCGTGTTTTGTCGATCAGGCGGCGAAGGTCGCCCGCTTCAATGTCAAACGTCGTCGCGTCCTCGTCCGGCACCATGGTTTGAAAGTCGGTGGCGGGCAGGGTTGGCAGTGAAAATTGCGAGCGGCCAGAGACGATGGAAAGCTGACGGTTTTCCGGGTTCAGCTCCAACTCCACGTCGGCACCGGCGGGCAGTTTGCGGATCACATCGAACAGCGTACCGGCAGGGGCGGTCACCGCGCCGTCGCTGCCAATCTTGGCGTCGGCACTATCGACCGCCTCAATATCGAGATCGGTGGCGGTGAATTTCACCACGCCATCCCCGGCTTGCATAAGGATGTTTGACAGGATCGGGATTGTATTGCGCCGCTCCACCACGTTTTGCACATGGGATAGGGCATTCAGCAGCGCGCCACGTTCGATCGTCAGTTTCATCTCATCAACCCTTTTATGGGCGCTCTGCCCGGTCTTTTTTCTTGTCGCCAGTTCAGCGGTGACGAATCAGCCCGCCTCTTTCGCAGAAGCGGGCCGATAATTTTACGATTCCGGCACGAATTGCAAGGCCTTGTCAGCCCTTCGGCCGGAAATGCTGTTAGTTGGTTGCGTCGGTCCCGGCCATTCGGTCAAAAACCGCTTGGCGTGAGCGCTCAATATCGGCGGTCATGTCGGCATCTCCCGCCTTCAGCGCCCGGTTGATTTTCCGGTAGGCGTGCAGCACCGTCGTATGGTCCAGCTTCTTATAAGCCGACGCAATTTGCGGATATGATTTGTCGGTCATGACGCGGGACAGATACATCGCGACCTGACGCGGGTGGCAAATCGTGCGCACCTTGCTGGCACTCTCAATGTCAGACTTGGTGACATTGAACGTCTCCATACAGGCGCGCTTAATATCGTCGAGCAAAGGCGTGCGCGGCTCCCCGGCGATCCGGCGAATGACCGTTTCCAGCATTTCCGGTGTTGGCGTCAGTTCACCATAACCCGATTCAAGCTGCAGGCTCCAAAGCACGCCGCACAGCTCGCGGCCCGGGCCATGTATGGCTGAGACAATGCGATCAACCATCGCATCTGACAGTTCGAAATTTGGCGTTGTTTTCGCAATCATCGCGGTATGACAGCGGACGATTTCGCGGCGCATGTCATTGTCCGGAAGTTTCACTTCAACCGCTGCGGCCCCGCGTATCTCGCTGGACAATTCGCGCGACAGGCCGACCATATCGCCCGGTGCGGCATCGGCCGTGATGATCACATGGCCGCCCTCTGACGTCACTGAGCGCAATGCGGCGAAAAAGGCTTTATCGGTCTTCGCCTTCCCGGCAATCCAGTGCAGATCATCAATCATCAACAGGTCGTTCTGACGGACAAAATCCTGCAATTGCTTTGTGTCACCGGCGCGGGCACCATCAACAAACCGGGTCATGAACTCTTCTGCTGAAATATAGGCCATGCGGCGGGTGTCGCCCAAACGAACGGCCTCAGCCTCAATCGCTTTTAGAAGGTGGGTTTTTCCGGTGCCGGGTTGACCATATATGACCATAAGTCCAGCCGGGATGGGGGCCCCCGCGGCGAGGCGAAGCCCGAGCTGAACGGCGCGGCCATTTGAGGGGCCNTTTACCAGTGTCTCAAACGTCATCGACTGGGCGCCTGTCGNGGCCGTTGTCGTCTTTGTTCCCGGCGCAGGTGCGGTCACCGCCGGCCGCAACCACGGGTCTTCAACCATATCGCGAATTTCGCGGTTGATCCGGCTCCATAGCTGAAACTTCAGCCGCCGCGCCTTTGGATCATTCTTGCACCACGCTTGCTGCAAATCACGTGCATATTCTGATGTAATGCGGTCCAGCGTCAGCTGATCCTTGGCTGCAATCAAAATCGCATTGTCAACCTCTGCAACAAACCGAATTGGCGCGAGCCAATTGGCGAATACGTCCGCAGAGACGTCACTATTTATCTGACTTAATGTCTTGTCCCAGATATTGCGCGCACCGGGGGTATCGAGCGTACCCTCACGTGTGCGGCTTTCTGCCGGCTCATTATTGCGCCCAATCCCAGTCGCATGCCCCATAAGATGACCCTTCTATTTCTTGCGTTTATGCATCTTTATGACCACCGAAAAGACAAACACGCTCCCTGTTCAGGCCTCGTCAGAGACCCGCCCCAAATATACGCTGTACACAGAGAACACTTCCGTTGGTGAGGGCAGTTAACCAGACCGAGAATTGGGTTGCAACAACAGAAATTTTGATCTGTGGGCAGATGGCTGCTTGACTCGGAATTAGTCCTTGAAGAATCAGTCAATTTTTTTACAGAAAACTTTTATGCCACAGTCGAAACCCCAANTGTGACGGGGGTTTCGGGATTTGTTCTGTCAAGAGAAGATTGGGCTATATCCTGTGTAAAACGTAAGGTTTTGTCACATTGATTGTTTCAAAATCACGACATGAAAAAGCCCGCATGGCTGGGCCAGCGGGCTATGCATTTTTCGTCCACTTGGAGACGAGATATGTGCTTAGGCCATCGCCTTGATGCGGGCCGACAGGCGCGACACTTTACGTGAAGATGTGTTCTTGTGAAGAACACCTTTTTGCGCCGCGCGCATAATTTCCGGTTGGGCCGCTTTCAGCGCCTCGGCAGCGACCTTCTTGTCGCCGGCTTCGATTGCTTCTTCGACCTTACGAACGAACGTACGCATGCGCGAACGGCGCGCCATGTTTACTTCGGTCCGTTGTGCGATCTTGCGCACCATCTTTTTGGCTGAGCGTGTATTCGCCATAGAAAACTCCTGATCGCCATAGGTGGCGGAAAGCGCGGTAGTACATAAACGTGTGTAGCCCGTCAACCAGTCTGTGGGGGCCTATGTGCAGATTCTTTTTGGGGTTGGATTATTGGTTCTTGAAGTGCGGTTGGCGCTTCTCGACAAAGGCTTCCATTCCCTCTTTTTGATCTTCGGTTGAAAACAGCGAATGGAACAGGCGGCGCTCGAACTTAACCCCCTGACTCAACGTCGTTTCATAGGCCGCGTTGACCATTTCCTTGGTCATCATCGATGCGGCGCGCGGCATCGATGCGATCTTCTTGGCGACCAATTTGGCCTCTTCAAGCAGGTCATCCACCGGCACAATGCGCGAGACAAGGCCGCAACGCTCGGCTTCTTCGGCATCCATCATCCGGCCCGTCAGACACATTTCCATGGCTTTAGATTTACCGGCAAACCGGGTCAGACGTTGCGTTCCACCAGCACCCGGCGAGACACCAATAGTGATCTCCGGTTGGCCGAACTTGGCCTTGGTGCCGGCCAGAATAAAGTCGCACATCATGGCCAGTTCGCACCCGCCGCCAAGCGCATAGCCGTTGACCGCCGCGATCAGGGGTTTGCGTGTGCGGGCCGCGCGTTCCCAGTTCTGCGTGATGAAGTCACTATAATAGGCGTCCATATAAGACAGCTCACGCATTTCCTTGATGTCGGCCCCGGCGGCGAAGGCCTTGGTCGAACCGGTCAGGACGATACAGCCAATTTCCTTGTCGGCTTCAAACCGGTCGAGCGCGGCGGTCAGCTCATCCATGAGCTGATTGTTGAAAGCATTCAGGGCGTCTGGGCGGTTCAGCGTGATAACGGCAACGTGTCCGTCAACTTCTGTTAGCAGGGTTTCATAGGCCATTTGGGTTCTTTAGTATCCTAACTTGCCATGTGCGGTCTTTGCCGCAACTAATTGCAGGTGCATAGAATATTACGTGCGCGGCGTCGATAGGGAGTAACTGATGAGCGATTTTCGTTTGAAATGGCGGGCCTGGGGTGCGGCGGTACTGGCAATAGGAACGGTCAATGCCTGTACCACGGCGGTCCTACCCGCGGTTGGCGTTGGCGATGGCTTCATGCCGGAAGCGTCGGTGCCGACACTGCCCGGGCCCGGTGACCGGATGCCGTCCGGGCGCGATATCGGGGTTCGCTCTGCAGTCGTAGCGCCGAATGCAGCGGCGGCCACCGCCCACCCTCTGGCAACCCAAACCGCGCTTGACGTCATGAAAGATGGCGGCAGCGCGATGGATGCAGCCATCGCCGCGAATGCGATGCTGGGGCTGGTTGAACCCACCGGAAACGGCATTGGCGGTGACCTATTCGCGATTGTCTGGGATCCAAAGACGAACCAGCTTTACGGTTATAATGGCTCCGGCCGCTCGCCGATGGATGCGACGCTGGCCGATATGCAGGCCAAGGCCGACGAGTTTACAGATGGCGAAACCATCCCGCCCTTCGGCAGCGCCCCGGTCTCCGTGCCCGGCACGGTCGATGCCTGGTTTGCCTTGCACGGCCTGTTTGGCCGCCGCGAGATGAGTGAGAATCTGCGCCCGGCGATTGAATACGCCAATAATGGCGCGCCCATTCCGGAAGTCATCGCCTATTATTGGGGCCGCGGGCCCGCCCGCTACGAACCCGCCTTTGAAAGTGGCATGCTGGAAGAATATGCCAATGCCAAGGCGACATACTTCTCGCCAACCCCGGTTGAGGGCAGCCTGTTTCGCAATCCTGACTTGGCCAAAACACTCACCACAATCGCCTTTGGTGGGCGCGACGCCTTCTATAAGGGCTCCATTGCCAGCACGATGGATCAGTATTTTGAACGGATTGGCGGCGGCCCGCGTCTGGCGGATTTTGAGGCCCATACCGGCGAATGGGTGGAGCCGCTTTGCGTCGAATATCGCGGCGAGGTGAAGCTCTGTGAACTGCCGCCAAACACCCAAGGCGTCGCGGCGCTACAAATGTTGCAAATGCTGGAAGGGTTTGACCTGCGCGGTATGGGCTTTGGCAGCGCCGACTCTATTATGGCGCAGGTCGAGGCGAAACGATTGGCCTTTGCCGACCGCGCGCGCGGCTATGCCGATCCGGCCTATAGCGGCATCGATCCCGGCATATTTGTTCGCACAGGGTACAATGCTGAACGGGCCACAGCGATTGATCTTTCAACTGCGATGGTTCCGCCCGCGCCGGGTTTTGCTGCGGTTGACGCCAAACTCAACGATGGTGACACAACCTATCTAACCGTGACCGACAGTGACGGCATGATGGTGTCGCTGATCCAGTCGAACTATCGCGGCATGGGCTCTGGTCTGGTGGCCGATGGGCTCGGCTTCATGTTTCAGGATCGCGGGGAACTCTTTAGTCTCGACCCT
>JGI24724J26744_10000563_pt1 | contig 26925 bp, 30 predicted proteins | sample Cruoilmetagenom7_FD_26744 | JGI IMG/M metagenome (IMG submission 26744) | reverse complement strand
ATCAAGTGCCTTCACACTTGCTTGCGTACCAACTGGCATAAATACAGGTGTTTGAACCTCTCCATGAGCCATTTTTAAAGTGGTGGCTCTCGCATTCCCACTTGTAGCATCTACTATAAACTGCATAATTCTCCGTTTGTCTATTTATTTTTGTATAATATTATATGTTGGGTATGGAATTTGAATATTGTTATTTGCTAATGCATCAAATATTTCCATATTTACTTTATATTGAATTTCATTGTATTGTTGTGTTAAAGTCCAATATCTTAACTCAATATTGATTGAAGCATCTGCAAATTCTTTAATCCCAACTTGCGCTTTTGCCTCTTTAGAAATCTCTTCATATTTTTCTAAAACTTCAGCTATTACTTTGATTGCTATTTTTGGATCACTATTATAATCAATTCCAACCATCATCTCTACAACTGTATAGTCAAAAGAGTTAGTTAAAATCTCTCCAACTATATGTTTATTTGGAATTGTTATAAGTTCCTTATCTTCTGTTTCAAGAACGGTATATGCTAGTTTTATCTCTTTAACTAATCCCGTGCAACCTTGTATTTTAATAGTATTTCCAACGATAAAAGGTCTTGTCGCAATAATAGAAAGTCCTGCTCCAAAGTTTGATAATAATCCTTGTAAAGCTAAACCAGCTCCCAAAGACATAGCCCCAATTGCAGCAACAAAAGGGGTAATTGTAATACCAAGTTTCCCCAATGATATAATAGCAACTCCAACTATTATAATAATCTTAATAGTTGTAGAAATAAACTTACTCAAAGTTATATCCATATTTTTTGCTAACAATAATTTTTCTACAAAGCTCCCAACTTTTTTAGCAACTATGAAACCTATAATTAAAATTATTATAGCACCAACTATTTGAAAACTATAATTCACAAAAAATTCAATAATTATATCGTAAAATTTTTGCATATTTTCTATCTCTTTTTCCATTCTTTCTCNCTTTATAATATAAATTTTTTAATTATCTAACTTTAATCTTTTTCTTAAAGTCTTATTATATCATTTATTAGTTATAATCTCAAAAAATAATATAAGTGAGATTTTAATTATATGAAAAGAATTTTATTAGTAACATTATCATTTGTACTAACTACTTCCCTTTTTGCAAAAGAGGTTCAAGAGGTACAAGAAGAGCCAACACGGTTAGAGTCATACACCAAACTTCAAAAAGTATTAGCAGCTGTTGAGATGTTGTATGTGGAAGATATGAATTTAAGTAAAATAGTAGATAAATCTATCTCTGGACTACTTCATGAACTTGATGCTCACTCATCTATGCTCAATAAAGAATCATACAAAGATATGAAAGTAGAAACAAAAGGTGAGTTTGGAGGTCTTGGAATTGTTATAGGGCAAAGAGAAGGTGCTTTAACAATTATTTCTCCAATTGATGATACTCCTGCATATAAGGCTGGCGTAGAGTCTGGTGATATTATCTTAAAAATTGATGACAAATCAACTATCAATATGACACTTGAAGATGCGGTTGACTTAATGCGTGGAAAAGTTGGAACACCTATTAGTATTACGGTAGTACGAAAAAGTGAAAATAAACCAATTAAAATAGATATTATTCGTGATATTATTAAAATACAATCAGTCTATGCAAAAACTATTAATGACGATGTATTATATTTAAGAATTGCTTCGTTTATGGACATGAAAGTTTCAAGTGAATTAAAAAAATATATTCTTGAACATAAAGCAAAAACTAAAGGTATCATCCTAGACTTAAGAAATAATCCTGGTGGACAATTAGGTCAAGCTATAGATACTGTTGATCTTTTTGTAGACAATGGCATAATCATTTCTCAAAAAGGTCGTGATGCAAGAGATGATGAAGAGTTTAAGGCAAGTTCTTCAAATACAGTTACAGATGTACCTATGGTTGTACTTGTAAATGGGGGAAGTGCTAGTGCTAGTGAGATTGTTTCTGGGGCTCTTCAAGATCTAAAAAGAGCTATATTAGTTGGAGATACAACTTTTGGGAAAGGGAGTGTTCAAAGAATTATCCCTATTACTGATAATGGAAGTGAAGCAATTAAACTTACTATTGCAAAATACTATCTTCCAAGTGGACGAACTATCCAAGCAAAAGGTATTATCCCAGATATTTCTGTTGCATCTGGAGAAGTTGTAACAAAAGATGATTCTGCTTTTAAAATCAAAGAAGCTGATATGAGAAATCATTTAGAAGAAGAACTTACTAAAGTAGAAACAAAGAAAAAGAAAACAAAAGAAGATGAAAAAAAAGAGCAAGATGCTAAAAAAATCATCACACCAGAACAAATAGTAAAAGACAATCAACTAAAATCTGCTTTAGATATTTTGAAATCATTAATTATTATAAAAGGATAAAACAAAAATGGAAATAAGCGAAATTGTAGCACTTGGTCTTTGGCCCCAATCAAAGAAAACTACAACTCAAAAAGGGATTAGTGAACTAGAAGAGTTAGGATATAATCTATTTTACATTGGTAAAAACGCAGACCTTTATACTTGTCAAGGTGATGAAAAAAAAGTATTATTAGTACGAAGTGANCGTTGTTCAGTATTTGATATACCATTGAATTTAGAAATTGANGGAAAAGGTATTTCTCAAACTACAATTTCAAATAGTGGTGCAAAATTTGCTCAAAAATCTGGTATAAAAACAGCGATTTTAGATGAAAAAGTTGATCAAAGCTTAAGTATATCTCCAAGATGTCAACTTATGGAATTATGTAAACCTTTAGAAGCTGAAATTGATGGAGATATTGTTCAATTTGAATTTATCTTTAGAAATTATTTAACAGGTTCTTTATTTGAAGCTGTACAAAATGGAAATGATCCTTATGGTTTAAACTTACCTTCTACTTTACAAGAGTGGCACAAATTTGAAACACCACTTTTTACCCCAACTACAAAAGGTGTAAAAGATATTCCATTGAATGCACAAAAAGTAAGAGAGATATTTCCAGAGATTATTTCAAGTTTAGAAAAATTATTTAAAGAGTTTACTCAATTTGCACAAACTCATGGGATAATTGTGGTTGATACAAAACTTGAAGTTTTTGTAAATGATCAAGGGGAGTGGATTTTAGGTGATGAGATTTTGACACCTGAAAGCTCAAGATTTATTTCAAAAGAGAATTTTGATGTAGGAAACTATATCTCTATGGATAAACAAATTTTACGTAATTTTGCAAAAGAAAATAGCTGGAAAGAAAAAGCCAAAGAGTTAAAAGCTGGTGAAAAATTAGATGTAGAAGTTCCAGATTCTATTAAAAATGAAATTTTAGATGGATACAATATTATCCATAATAGATTAAGTAAATAATTTTATTAAGAAAACTGCTATAAGGCTGTTGTTAGTAAATCAAATCATATAAGATAATATGTGATATAATCGCAAAAATATAAATAGAGGGTAGTAAATGAAAGCAATTATAAATATCGGACTTAAAAAAGGTGTACTTGACTCAGCGGGAAAAGCAACTCATCACAGACTTGATGCTGTTGGATTTGCTGATATAGTAAAAGATATTAGAGTTGGGAAACAAATCATTATGGAACTAAACTGTTCAGATGAATCAACTGCAAAAATTGAAGCAACTAAAATGTGTGAACAACTTTTAGCAAATACTGTAATTGAAGATTACGAAATTATAATAGAAGCGTAGGTTAAGATGAAAGTAGCAGTATTACAATTTCCAGGGACTAACTGTGAGTATGATACAAAATATGCATTTGAAAAGCTTGGTGCAGAAGTAACTATTGTTTGGCATGAAGAGACAACGTTACCTCAAGATATTGATTTAATAGTTGCACCTGGTGGCTTTTCTTATGGAGATTATTTAAGAAGTGGTGCATTGGCTAAGTTTGCTCCAATTATGAATGCAGTAAAAGAGTTTGCATCAAACGGTGGAAAAGTATTAGGTATCTGTAATGGATTTCAAATTTTAGCAGAAACAGGACTCCTCCCTGGTGCATTAAAAAGAAATGATAATTTACACTTCATCTCAAAACATCATCATCTTAAAGTTGTCAATAATGACAATACATTTTTACAAGAATTATCTGTAGGAGATGTAGTAAATATCCCTGTAGCTCATCATGATGGAAACTANTATATTGATGAAGATGAATTACAAGAACTAAAAGAAAATGGACAAATTTTACTGCAATATTGCGATAAAAATGGTACAAATCAAGTTCTAAATGGAAGTGTAAATCAAATCGCTGGTGTTTGTAATAAAGAAAAAAATGTTTTTGGACTTATGCCTCATCCAGAAAGAGCAATGGAGACTTTACTTGGTTGCGATGATGGTACTAAAATGCTTCAAGGCTTTTTTAAATAATCAATGATAAGTAGAATTTAGTGAATACAATAATAAAACTTATTCTACTTATTACCATTTTTACTAGTTCTCTCTTAGCCATTGATAATACAAAATCAAAAGAGATATACCTTTCTTATGAAAAATATCCAAATAGAGTATTTACAGGTCAAAATTTTGATATTGTTTTTAATGCGATTATTTTGCAAGATAATACTCAATATGATAAGATTGTAACAACCTTTACAACTGAAGAATCTATTGATATTTTAACCCAAGATATACAATGGACTCAAACTAAACCAAATAGATACACAACCACTGTCTCTTATAAAGTGTATGATAAAGAATTTATCTTACCTCGTATCACACTTGCACTTATAAAAGAGGGGCAAATTGTAAATTTTTCTTCTGTTGAATCACCAAAAATAGANTATGAAAAAATCGCAATAAATCAAAAACTTTTTTCAAATATCATTGCAAAAGATTTGCAAGTACACACAGTCAAAACAAAACAATATACAAATAATATTTTACATACAACACTTCATCTTGAAGGGGTTAATAGTAATCTTGAAGATTTTCATTTTAACTCTTATGAAGAACAAGGAGTAAATAGCTTAACAGAAAATTATCCTAATCAAAGTTTATACTTCTATGTGATGATACCAAGCCATGTAAAACAAATTAACTTTACTTATTATAACACTCTACAAAAAGAGTTTATATCTATACATATTCCAATTATTTTAGATGAAGAGCTTGTAAGTACACAAACAGAATTGAATCCATATAATAGTAGTATTCTTATTTATAAACAAGTTTTTAGTGGAGTATTTCTTATTTTATTTATTATTTTATTTATCATTACTAAACATAACAGATATCTTATTTTTATTACCATTATGATTATAATTCTAGCCTATTTATTTATACCTAATAAAAAAATATTATTAAGTGAGGATACAAAAGTTTATATACTTCCAACAAGTAACTCAACTATATATAAAATTCTTGAGCGAAAACATATAGTTGATATAATTAATAAAAAAGATAAATTTGTAAAAGTTCTTTTTGATAATGAAAACATAGGTTGGATAAAGGAGAATGATATTGAATAAAATAAGAGCATTATTTACTGTAGCACAATTTACGATAACTGTTTCTGTCGTTATTATTTGTATGTATATTTTTAAAAACAGCAACCATAAGATTAGAAGAGTTTGGGCAAAAATGCAGATGAAGTTAATGGGTGTTACTGTAATTGTCACAGGTAAACTTGATCCAGATGCTCAAATGTTACTTATGAACCATCAATCAATGTTAGATATTATAGTAATGGAATCACTACACCCAAAAAACTTAGCATGGGTAGCAAAACAAGAGATAGCAAAAATTCCTTGGTTTGGTCATATTTTAAAAGCACCAAGAATGATAATTGTGGAAAGAGAGAGTAAAACAAGTTTAGTAAAACTTTTAAGAGACGCAAAAGATAGAATATCAAAAAAAAGACCAATTGCTATATTTCCAGAAGGAACCAGAACTGATGGTAAAAAGCTNAGAAAGTTTAAAGCTGGAGCAAAAATGATTGCTGAAAAAAATAACCTTTTAGTACAACCAGTTATCATCGTTGGGACAAAAGAGATTTTCGATTCTCAAAATCTTACACAGCAAAGTGGAAAAGTAAAAATTGTTTTTTTACCTTCAGTGCAAGCTAAAAGAAAAACAACATGGTATGAAGAGTGTGAAAATATGATGGATGAAACACTCAAAAAAGAGCTTCGTAGTGACATTTAACTTAAGTACAGTATTGGCTGTTGGGATAGGTGGGTTTATTGGTGCTGTGAGTAGATTTTATGTGGGGATTCAAATAGTGAAATATTTTCCTCATGAATTACCACTTGCAACATTAACAGTAAATATTGTAGGGAGTTTCTGTATAGGTTTATTGGTTGCTTTATTTTTAATATTTTCCCCATCTGATATTGTAAAAGGTTTTTTAATCACTGGGATATTAGGTGCACTTACTACATATTCAACATTTGCAATAGAAAGTTATATCTTACTTAATAATAATCTTTGGTATGGAATTTTGAACATTATTTTAAATGTAGTAGGTACAATATTAGCAGCTGGATCAGGATACAAACTTGTATCTTATTTTATTAGATAAGGATTTTATAAAATGCAATTATACATTTATTCAAAAAGTGGACACAGCTTTGGTTTAGAAAATATAAGGAGGGCAAGTGCTTTACACAATATGTTAGAAAACGCTGATCCAATTGTGTGTAGTGCAGATTATAGAGCTGCCACTTTTGCCAAAGCCGAACTTGGTGTAAAAAAAGGTGTAGGTGTAGATGTTATAGGAAATATGCCAAATGTTATGGAAAGAGGCGATATGCTTATCTATGATGATAGTAATGAAGCTAGTTCTACCATGCAAACACATATGAAAGAATATTGTACTCATTTATATAAAGTTGGCGTTGATATTCCTTTTGATATAGTTGATAATANTTTTTTTGANCAAGTTGAAACAACAAATGAAAAAGCAATNTTTTTTGCAGATGATGATTATGCTGAATGGTTTTTTAAACTTATTCAAACAGGAAAAAAACAAAATATTCCTCTAATTTGGGGACATTATTTTTTCTTTAAAAATGAGAATAAGATAGCCTCTTATTTTAGTGAAGTGATAGAGGAAGATGGGTATATAGATACAGTAAAATCTACAAAATACCTTTTAACTGCCTCAGTGCATACTTGTTTAGAATCTCTTGCATCTAGTAACCATCCTGTATTTTTTCAAAGAGGGGATAAACCAGTAGAAAATAGAGATTTACTTAAAAAATACAATATTCCTGTTATAAATGAAGTTGAAAATATGGAAGAGCTTATGGAAAGTTTTGAAAAAATAACTCAAAATTATCCAAAAACAAATCAAATCAAAAAATTTGATATATCAAAGATAAAAACAGAGATAGAAGATACTATCAAAAAATTTGAGATGATTCAGCCATCTTTAGAATATAAGTTTTAAAGATGGAGATAAAAGAGAACTAGTAAAGTTCTCCATCTTTTATAGAAAAGTTTTCAAGAAAGTTTTCTAAAGTATATTTATCTCTATACTCTTGTGTCATAAGATGAATAAGAATATCTCCTAAATCTATAATAGTCCAGTCACCATCTTCTTCTGTTCTTACGAACTCTTCTCCTGCTGGTTTTAGTTCATCTTTAAGATTTTCTAAAAGTGCTAGTGAGTGTTTTGTATTTAATGCAGTTGCTATAATCACTTGATTTGTGATATATCCTTTATCTGTAAGATCAAACACCTCAATATCTTCTGCTTTTCTAGAATCAAGTACAGTAATGATTCTTTTTATTCTTTCTTCCATATATTTTTTACCTTTTGTTGTATTTTTTTTGGGATATATTTTAAATCAAAGTTATCTCTTAAGAGTGTAGAACTTATATCTATATCCATATTTATCGTTTTAAATTGTATTATATCATTTTTTACTTCATATCCCTCTCTTTGAATAACTATGAACTCTACACTATTTTTTAACTCTTCAAAATCATTCCACAAATGAAGTGACTTTAGGTTATCTGCACCAATAACTAAATAGATGGTTTCAGGGGCATATTTTTCTTTTATATACCTTACTGTTTCTATTGTAGGTACTGCCCTATTTTGTTGTATCTCAAAATCAAATACCTCAACTTTTTGAGAATTTTCAAATAAACTTGAAAGCAAACTAAACCTCTGGTTTGGTTCTAAATGATACTTATCTTTAAATGGACTCAAATAAGTTGGTACTACATAAATTTTATTAATATCTTCTATTTGTATCAAACTTTTAACTATCTCTTCATGTGCAATATGGGGAGGATCAAAACTCCCTCCAAAAATAGCTATATTCATATTACATTATCTCCATAATAAGTGTTTTAATATTCTTTTTCTCTTGTATCTCTAAGAGTTTTAATCCTTTAATTTCTAATTTCATTAACTCTTCAAAATTTTGAATATTGTTTTGTGCTAACTCTTTTACAATCTTTCCTCTATAATGTTTCGCCCAATGACTTACCACTTTGCCATCTTTTAAAAATTTAAAAGTAATTGTTTGTGCGGTTGGTTTATAAAATTTATCATAAAATCCTGCTCGCAAATCTATAACCTCATCACCTAAATCATTATCTAAACTCTTTTTAATAGATATCTTATATTGACCTATCACATCATAATTTGGCAAAATTGCCCCTTGCTTAAATTTATAATCAGGGATTGTATCATCTGCTTTTAAAGGACCAAAAAGATTTGAGAACAATAATACATTTTCATCACAATATTGTTGCTCATTTAATGTTAGATGTTCATAATCAAGAGCATCAAAAGCAACACCTGTATATCTTAATATAGCTTTCATTGTTGGTTTATGAAGAATGGAAATAGAGTACTTTTCACACTCCTTAAGATTTTTTAATCCAAACCAAGCTGATAATTCTTCAATAGTACTATTTTTTAAAAATTCTTCATGAGAGGTTACCACTTCATTTCGTATTTTATTAAATTCTTGAAAGTAAAAATTACTTAATAAATAAGGTTGAGAATCTCCCCCACCTCTTTTTGTTTCTGCTGGTGCTAATAATATTTTCATATATTATTTTATCATAAATATTATTGTATTCAATTTACAAGGATTAAGTAAACATCTGATATATTTATAATAGGAGTTTTTATGAACAAAGCAATAATAAAAAAACTTATCCTTATGGTATTGTTGTCTAATGTATATTTATTTGGGGCATCACATTCATTTACAGTAGAAAATGATGCATTGGCAAGTCACGAAGATGGTTACTATACCAATGGATTATTTTACACATATATGGATGAGATAGAACATCCTTCTTATATACCCTTTATGGAAGATTTAAAAACAGATGGTGCAATATCATTTACTCATCTTATGTTTACACCTGATAATAAAGATCTTAGAACACCTGTCTTAGATGAGATGCCATATGCTGGATATGCAAAATTAAATTTTTTATTTTATAAATCTACAAAAAATTATTTTCATGAGTTTGGTTTTAATATTGGTCTAGTTGGACCTTCTACATTTGCTGAAGAATTTCAATCTAATTTTCATAGTTTAATAGGACAGGATAAAGCAGAAGGTTGGGATACACAATTAAAAGATCATTTTACTTCTGGAATATCTTATCAATTTGCTTATAAAACAGATAGTTATGATATTGGTGGTCTTAAATTAGATTGGACAAATAATGTTAGAGCAGAAGTTGGAAATTATTATAGTGGAATTTTAGCCTCAAGTACAATTAGAATAGGAAGTATGGCTTATGATAGCTTTGCAACTACAGGTAACTTCACTGTTACTGATGAAAATCTTCTTCTAAATAGTAAATATCCAAAAAATTTCAACTGGTCTATCTCCTTTGGTTTATTTGGTAATAAATTTTCAAATTATTATATAGTTGATGAAGCTAGAGATTTAGGTTATACAATAGAAGAGATAGATTATATAACTGGTGAAGTTGTGAGTTATGATATTTTTTATGATGAGATTCAATACTCTTTTACAATTAAATCTGTATATCTCAATGACCATTTATTTACTAGTGCAAATAAACAATGGGGTGGATTAACCATTAAGTGGAAATTCTAAAATTTTTACAAGATCACTCAACTTGTCTATTTTATAAGTAGCCTTTGAAAAATCCTGTGTTTTCGTAAAATCATTGTGAACAATCACACAATCAATCCCTGCACTATGTGCTGAAGTAAGTCCCCTTTGTGAGTCTTCAACAACTATAGCTTCATCTTTTGAACTTTTAAATAGTTTTAATCCAGCTAAATATGGTTCAGGATGAGGCTTTGCTTTTTCATAATCCTCTTCACAAAGTACAAAGTTCATAAAGTCTGTAATCCCACGATTTTGATGAATAATCTCAAAATCAACTCTTCGTGATGTAGTAACTATTCCCATTTGAAAGTTTTTTGATAGTTCATTTAAAATATCTTGAACATTATCAATAGCAATATCTTCTGTTCTTAAATAGTGTTGATAATAAATATTTCTTTGTTCTCTTGCTACAACTATCTTATCTTGAGAAAAGCCTTTTTGAATAGCAGGTTCCCAAGCAGTTTTACCATGAGCCATAATATCCATATATTCATCAAATTGTAAATGAATACCAAAAAACTCTTTAAGTGCTCTTTTACTTGCTTCATAATACCACTTTTCAGTTTCAACTAATACACCATCATTATCAAAGAGAATATTTTTTTTCACGACATTGTCCTATTATATTTTAAATATGTGATTGTAGCAAATAAGTTTTTAGTATAACTTATGATAAAATCAACTATTAACACTTAAGGAATAATTTTGGAACCATACTATTTACCTATTTTAACTTTTCATGTGATAAGTGTCCTATCATGGATGGCTATGCTGTTTTATCTTCCACGACTTTATGTCTACCATCAAGAAAACAGTGAAAAAAAAGAGTTTATAGATATAGTCAAAGTTCAAGAGTACAAACTTTATAAATATATAGGTATGCCTGCTATGTGGACAACTATAGTAAGCGGTATTGCTATGATTATAATAAATCCAGAGCTTATGAAACAAGGTTGGTTTCACGCGAAATTAACTTTACTCATACTTCTTATAGCCTATTCATTTAGTATGGAGTATTTTAGAAAGCAGCTAGAAAATGGTACTTGTAGTAGAAGTGGAAAATTTTTTCGAGCATACAATGAAATACCAACTATTTTGGCAATTTTAATTGTAACATTTGTTATTATGAAATCAATTCCAATTTTATTTTCTATTGGGATAACATTATTTTTTGGATTTATTATATTTATGATTATGAAACCAAAAAAAGAGATTTGACTTTAATTGTTGTATTTATGTATAATAGTTGATTATAAAAATAACCACTAAATAGGAATAATATGTTCAATAATAAAAATATACTCATCACAGGTGGAACAGGTAGTTTTGGAAAAAAATACACTAAAATTTTATTAGAAAAATATAAACCAAATAAAATCATAATTTACAGTAGAGATGAACTCAAACAATATGAGATGGCTCAAGAATACACAAATTCATGTATGAGATATTTTATAGGTGATGTACGAGATGCCAATAGACTAAAAAAAGCTACAAAAGGTGTTGATTTTATCATACATGCAGCAGCACTTAAACATGTGCCAATAGCAGAATATAATCCTATGGAGTGTATAAAAACAAATATCAATGGTGCACAAAATGTAATAGATGCAGCCTTAGAAAACCATGTAGAAAAAGTGATAGCACTCTCAACAGATAAGGCGGCAAATCCTGTAAATCTTTATGGTGCTACAAAACTAGCATCAGATAAGCTTTTTGTAGCTGCAAATAATCTTGTAGGTGATCAAAATACCTCTTTTGCTGTTGTAAGATATGGAAATGTTGTAGGAAGTAGAGGAAGTGTTGTACCATTTTTTAGAAAACTGATAAATGAAGGGGCAACAAAACTTCCAATTACTGACGATAAAATGACTCGATTTTTTATCACTCTTGACGAGGGAGTAAATTTTGTTCTTAAAAATTTTGAAAGAATGCAAGGTGGAGAGATATTTATTCCAAAAATTGCTTCTATGAAGATAATTGATATGGCAAAAGCTATTGGACCAAACTTAGAACATGAAATAGTAGGGATACGACCTGGTGAAAAACTTCACGAAATAATGTGTCCTGCTGATGATAGTCACCTTACTTTAGAATTTGATGACCACTTCGTAATTAAACCAACTATTACATTTACAAATAGATATGACTATAAAGAAAATCGGATTGGTGAACTTGGGAAGCCTGTAGAACAAGGATTTGAATACAATTCTGGGAACAATGCACAATGGCTTACGAGTCAAGAGCTCTTAGAGATGGCAAAAGATTATTAAAAATGAATTTTATACCTTATGGTAAACAATCTATTGATCAATCAGATATTGATGCAGTAATAGAAACACTTCAATCTGATTTTTTAACTACAGGTCCAAAAGTTAAAGAGTTTGAAGATGCAATAACAGAGTATTGTGGTGCAAAATATTGTGTTGCTGTTTCAAATGGTACTGCTGCTTTGCATTTAGCTTCACTTGTACTTTTAAACAAAAATGATAAAGTTTTAACAACTCCCAACTCTTTTTTAGCTACTTCCAATGCAATTTTATATATTGGTGCAAAACCAATATTTATAGATATTGCTGTTGATGGAAATATAGATTTAGATTTATGTGAGCAAGAGCTCCAAAAAGATTCTTCTATTAAAGCTATTTATGTTGTTTCATTTTCTGGGAATATGGTTAATCAAGATAAACTACACTATCTCAAAACAAAATACAATATAACTATATTAGAAGATAATGCACATGCCATTGGAGCTATGTATAATGGCGTCAAAGCAGGTAGTTGCGAAAACTCTGATTGTTCTATATTTTCTTTTCATCCTGTAAAACATCTTACAACAGCAGAAGGTGGAGCAATTACTACAAACTCAAAAAAAATGTACAATAAACTCCTTACATTACGAACACATGGTATGGTAAAAACAGAAGATATGAAACCTTGGGAATATGAGATGCAAGAGTTAGGTTTTAACTATCGTCTTACTGATATTCAATGTGCGTTAGGTTTATCACAAATAAAAAAACTTGATACTTTTATAAAAAAAAGAATTCAAATAGCAAAAAAGTATGATAAATATTTTAAAGGCTCAATAGTTACTCCACTTTATACATATCAAGGAAAATCATCATATCACTTATATGTGGTAAGAGTTGATTTTACTACACTAAATATAGATAAAGTGTTATTATTTAATGAATTACGTGAAAGAAATATAGGGATACAACTTCATTACATACCTATAAATAAACAACCCTACTATAAAAATCTAGGATATGGAAATGAAAATACACCAATTATGGATAAGTATTATGAAGAGTGTTTTTCTCTTCCAATGTATCCATTGTTAAGTGATAAAGAACAACAATATGTGGTTACTTCATTATTTGAGATTTTAAATGACAAGAATTAAAGTTCAGTACAGTGAGGCACTAAATGCCAAATCGTAAGAATAATGCAATCGCAATTATTCCTGCACGTGGAGGAAGTAAAAGAATTCCTAAAAAAAATATAAAAAGATTTTTTGGAAAACCCCTTATTGCTTATAGTATTGAAGTTGCTTTAGATTCTAAATTGTTTGATAAAATTGTTGTTTCTACAGATGATGAGGAGATTGCAAATATTGCTAAACAATATGGTGCAGTTGTACCTTTTTTAAGACCTAAAGAGTTAAGTGATGATTTTACAGGTACGGGTGATGTTGTAAATCATACTATTGAATATCTTGAAAATAAAGGTGAAAGTTATGAGTATATTTGTACTATTTATGCAACAGCACCACTATTAAACAAAAAGTATCTAATAGAAGGATATGAAAAACTCAAAAATAGTGATGCAATCAATGCCTTTAGTGCTACATCTATGCCTTTTCCAATACAACGAACATTCAAACTAACTAGTGAAGGTAGATGTGAAATGTTTACCCCAGAACACTATATGAGTAGAAGTCAAGATTTAGAAGAAGCATATCAAGATGCTGGACAATTTTATTGGACTAATAGAATAAAAGAGAAAAGATCCACAAATAAAGTAGTATTTAGTGATATTAGTATTCCTATTATTCTTCCACGACATTTAGTTCAAGATATTGATACTCTAGAAGATTGGAAAAGAGCTGAATATATGTATCAAGCACTCATGCTAAATGGAGAGATTTGAATGAATATACTTGTTCGAGCAGATTCATCATCAAACATTGGTACTGGTCATATAATGAGAGATTTAGTATTAGCTCAACAGTATGCTAAAAAAGGTCACAAAATTATATTTGCTACACAAGATTTACAAGGTAATATAAATCACAAAATTGAAGAAGCTAAATATCAATTAGAGATACTAAATTCAAATGATATAAAAGAGTTAAATACAAAGATTAAAGAACTAAAAATAAATATGATTGTCATTGATCATTATGGTATTGATTATAAATTTGAAAAAGAATTAAAATCCAAGAATCCAAAATTGAAAATTTTATCAATTGATGACACTTATGAAAAACATTATTGCGATATTCTTCTCAATCATAATATAAGTGCCTATAATAAAAAATATATAAAATTAACTCCTAAAAACTGCGAACTAAGATGTGGTGCAAAATTTACTCTTTTACGAGAAGAGTTTTTGCAAGAAATGAATAAGATAAAAAAGAGAAAGTTTAAAAAGGATAATAGTTTTATAACTATTTTTATAGCAATGGGTGGAGCAGATCACAGTAATATAAATATTGATATACTCAAAGTAATAAAAAAAATAAAAAACCATTCTAAGATAAAAGTAAATTTGGTTACAACCATTGCTAATAAAAATCTTGAAAAATTGAAAAATTATTGTAAAAATAAGCCTTGGATAAAGTTACATATAAATTCAAATAAAATAGCAAAATTGATGATTAAAAGTGATTTTGCTATAGTAACTCCAAGTGTAACTGTAAATGAAGTCTATTTTATGAAACTTCCATTTATAGCCATAAAAACGGCTAATAATCAAGCTATGATATATAAATATCTAAAGAAAAAAAAATTTAATGTTCTAAAAAAATTTAATAGTCAAAATCTATTAAAGTTTTTAAAAAACATTTTGAAGAAAAGCAATGATTAAATTAATTAATTTTATCGATTTAAATGATATTGAAAAACAGATGATTTTAAGATGGAGAAATCATACTAAAATAAAATCAATGATGCATAATACTTTAGATATATCTTTGCAAGATCATTTAAATTTTATAAATGCACTGAAGAACAGAACAGACAAAAAATATTTTTTAGTAAAAGAAGATAAAAAAGATATTGGAGTTATTGACTTTATAAATATCACAGATAATGAAGCTGAACTTGGTATCTATGCAAATCCTACATTAAGAGGTTATGGTAATATATTATTACATGAAATTTGTAATTATGCTTTCCAAACTTTAAAAATTAAAATATTAAAAGCTGAAGTATATTCAGTAAATACTGTGGCAATGGAACTCTATAAACAATTTAAATTTGTAGAGATAAACAGAGAAAAGTTAAAAGATAAAGAGATTATATTTATGGAGCTAAAAANTGAAAATTGGTAAATTTAATTTAAATTCAGATGGTACATATATAATAGCAGAACTTAGTGCAAACCATGGTGGNAAAATAGAGATTGCAAAAGATACCATAAAAGCTGCTAAAGAATGTGGTGCAAATGCAATAAAACTTCAAACGTATACAGCTGATACATTAACTTTAAACTGTGATAAAGAAGATTTTATTATAAAAGGTGGAACTCTTTGGGATAATAAAAAGCTTTATGATTTATATAAAGAGGCATATCTTCCTTGGGAGTGGCATGAGGAACTTTTCGCTTATGCCAGAGAGATAGGAATCGATATATTTTCATCTCCATTTGATAAAACTGCTGTTGATTTTTTAGAACAGTTTAATCCTTCGGCTTATAAAATAGCATCATTTGAGATAACTGACTATGCTCTCATAAAATATACTGCATCTAAAATGAAACCTATTATTATTTCAACGGGAATTGCTACAGAAGAGGAGATTTATGATGCTGTTAAAATATGCAAAGAAGTAGGTAATAATGATATAATTTTACTAAAATGTACCTCATCATATCCTGCACCACTTGAAGATGCAAATTTAGTAATGATTTCAGATATTGCAAAAAAGTTTAATGTAATAAGTGGATTTTCAGACCATACCTTGGGAAGTACAGCACCAATAGTTGCTGTGACACTTGGGGCTAAAGTGATAGAAAAACACTTCATACTAGATAAATCAATAGGTGGAGCAGATGCTGAATTTTCTATGGATAAGAGAGAGTTTAGTGATATGGTAAAAGCTATAAGAGATACAGAAAAACTTATCGGTAAAGTTGACTATACTATGACAGAAAAAAAGAAAAATTCGAGACAATTTGCAAGAAGTCTTTATATTTCAAAAGATATAAAAAAAGGTGAAATTTTTACAGAGGACAATATTCGAAGTGTTAGACCAGGATATGGGAAACATCCAAAATATTTAAATGAAATATTAGGGGAAAAGGCAAAAAAAGAGTATAAATTTGGAGATAGATTAAACTAAATTTAAGAAAAGTTAAATATAATCAATATTATTTAAGTGAAGGTATTATCATGATAAAAACAAACCAAACTGTAAAAGAACTCCACGAAAAAAGAATGAAAATGTGGGATGAAAGTATTGAAAACCATAAAAAGTACATTGATTCTAAGTCAGGGTTGTTTTTAGATAAGTTTACCAAAATACGAACTTGTCCTATTTGTGGTAGTAAGAACTATGTTTCAATTTTTTCTAAAGAGGGTGGAACATATGTAAAGTGTCAAGATTGTACTATGGTCTATTTAAATCCTGTCTTTACAGATGAAGCTATCGTAGATTATTATCAAACAAATCATACAGAACAATCTGAGGTTGTAGAATCCGATACGGATAATTTTTATACTGATATTTATAATGGTGGTCTTCATACGATTAAAAAAAGCAATCCTAGTATTTCTAAAATATTAGACATTGGATGTTCATCTGGTACTTTTTTAGATTTAGCAAAACAACAAAATTTAACTACTTATGGAGTAGAGCTTAATAAAGCAGAATTTGAATTTGTTAAGAAAAAAGGACATAAAGTATTTAACGAACTCCTTGAAAACGTCTCTTTTAATACAAAATTTGATGCTATTACTATGTGGGATGTATTTGAACATATTATTGATGGAGAATTCTATTTAAATACAATGAAAGAATTACTTAATGATGATGGAGTAATTTTTCTACAAATTCCAAGTTCTGATGCACTTGCTGCTAAAATTTTACAAGAACATTGTAATATGTATGATGGTTTAGAACATGTTAATCTCTATGGAGTCAAAACCATAAAACAATTAGCAAATAAATGTAATTTAGAAGTTTTAGATTTAAAAACGGTTATTTCTGAAATAGGTGTTATTAATAACTTTTTAAACTATGAAAATCCTTACTTAGGCAATACTACAAATAAAGAGTTTATTCCAAATCTTATTGATGAAAAAAGTATCCATGAAACTTTACAAGGCTACAAACTACAAGTAACATTAGGGAAAAGAAAATGAAAATTTGTACAAAATGTGTAATGCCAAATACAAAACCTGATCTTCATTTTGATGAAAATGGAGTATGTGATGCTTGTAGATCACAAGAATCAAAAAACAAAGAGATAGACTGGAAAGAGAGAGAAAAAGAGTTTTTAAAACTTGTACAAAGTTATAAATCACATCCTGATTATGATTGTGTTATAGGGGTAAGTGGTGGGAAAGATTCGACCTATCAAGTTTTGAAAGTACTTGAGTTAGGATTAAATCCTTTATGTATATGTTTTGAACCTACAATTCCTACTGAAATTGGACGAAAAAATCTTGAAAATTTAAATAATTTAGGTGTAGATTTAATACATATAAAAAGAAATCCTCTAGTGTACAAAAAATTAGCTCGTGAAGCATTTGTCAGAACTGGAGATAATGAATGGCAAAACCATTTAGGTATTTTTACAACTGTTCCAAAATTTGCTGTAAATTTTAATATACCACTTATTATATGGGGAGAAAGTCCTCAATTAGAATATGGAGGTCCTGCTTCAAGTAAAACTAGAAATACACTTGATAGACAATGGCTTGAAGAATTTGGTGGACTATTAGGGAATAGAATCTCAGATATGATAGGAGTTGATGGATTAACACAAAAAGATTTATCTTTATATACATATGCAAAAGATGAAGATATTCACAAAGTGGGTGTTACTGGATTATTTTTAGGCTACTACTTTAAATGGGATTTAAGAGAAGTTCTTAAAAAGTCTAAAGAACATGGGTTTACTGTACAAGATAGACCTGTAGAAACTACTTATGAGAATTTTGAAAATTTAGATTGTTATAGTAATCATTTACATGATTATTTAAAATATGTAAAATATGGCTTTGGACGAGCTACAGATAATGCTTGTTTAGATATACGACTTGGTTATATAAAAAGAGAAGAAGCAGTTAGACTTGTAAATAAATATGATGGTATTCCACCTAAAAAAGCAATCAAAAAATATCTTGAATATACTGGTTTTACACAAAAAGAATTTGATAAAACTGTAGACTCCTATACAAATAAACGAATTTTCAGAAGAGATGAAAATGGAAAATTTATAAAAGATATTGATGGTTCTTTAGTAAGAAAAGAAGAGTATCTTGTCAAATAATAATGTAGTGATTATTGATTATAAAATGGGCAATCTTCGTTCAGTACAAAAAGCTTTTGAAAGAATAGGTTGCAATGCTATTATATCTAATGATAGAGAAACTATTTTGAATGCAGATAAACTAGTTTTACCAGGTGTTGGTGCATTTAAAGATGGGATGAAATATTTACAAGAATTAAATTTAATCGAAATTCTTAATAAAAAAGTATTAGAAGAAAAAACACCTCTTTTAGGTATCTGTTTAGGGATGCAACTTTTAGCAAATAAAAGTTATGAAAATGGTGAAACAGTAGGATTAGAATGGATTGATGCGGAGGTTGTTAAATTTGAATTTGAGACACAAAATTTAAAAATTCCCCATGTCGGTTGGAATGAAATATCATTTCAAAATATACCAAATAGATTATTTTCAAATATAAATAATCATAAAGACTTTTATTTTGTGCACTCTTATTACTTTAAAACAAATGAAAATGTCAATATTGCAACAACTAATTACGGATTTGAATTTACTTCTGCAATAGCCAAAAATAATATTTTTGCTACACAGTTTCATCCTGAGAAAAGCCAAACAGATGGCTTACAAATACTCAAAAATTTTTGGGAATTTTGAAATGTTGAAACATAGAGTGATACCATGTGTTCTTTTAAAAGATTGGCAGCTTGTAAAAAGTGTTCAATTTGATTCATTTAGAACTATTGGACATCCCACTTCAACAGCAAGAATTTATAACTCACGTAATGTTGATGAGCTTATAGTATTAGATATAGATGCTAGTTTAAATCAAGAAGAGATTAATACTGAAATCATAACAGATATAGCTGATGAGTGCTTTATGCCTCTTACAATTGGGGGAGGGATAAATTCAATAGAAGATATATATAAAGTATTAAATGCTGGTGCTGATAAAGTATCTATAAACTCTAAAGCAATAGAAGACAAAGAATTTATAAGAGAAGCGAGTAGTATCTTTGGTTCTCAATGTATTGTATGTTCTATAGATGTAAAAAAACAAAATAACAGCTATAAAGTATATAACAGAAAAGATGGTATTTTAAATATTGATCCATTAGAACTAGCCTTAGAATATGAAAAATATGGAGCTGGAGAGATTTTACTAACCTCTGTTGATAATGACGGAACAACAAATGGTTATGATTTAGAACTTTTACACTATTTTCAAAAAAAACTATCCATCCCAATTATAATCAATGGGGGAGCTGGAACACCCCAACACTGCGTAGAAGCTATTCAAAATGGAGCAGATGCCATAGCTGCTGCATACATATTCCATTTTTCACAATATACACCAAATGACATTAAACAAGAAATGGCTAATAATAACATCAATGTAAGAATTCTAAATAATAAAGGAGTTTATAATGAACAATAAAAATATTTTTTTAAGATCAAATCGCTTATATTTTGAACCACTCGAAGAAAAACACCTTACTTCTAGCTATATAAATTGGCTTAACGGTTCTAAAATAACACAATACAACTCTCATGGAGTTTTTCCAAATACAAAAGAAAAAACATTCCATTACATAGAAAGTATTCAAAATGATTCTTCAAGTATTGTCTTAGCAGTTTTTCATTACTTAACCCATTTACATATAGGAAATATTGCTATTCAAGATATTGACTTTGTAAACTCAACTTGTGAAATTTCTATATTACTTGGAAATAGAGATTATTGGTCCAATGGGTATGGATATGAAGCTTTTCACAGAGTGATACAACACTGCTTTGAGAAGTTAAATCTTAATAAAGTTTCGGCAGGAACAACAAGCGATAATATAGGCATGCAAAAAGTTGCAAAGAAATTAGGAATGATACTCGAGGGTACTAGACGATCTGAGATTAAAAGAGATTCACGCTATTTTGATATTTATTTATATGGTTTGCTTAAAGATGAGTATAAAAGACCAAAACAAAAAATAGTAGCCTCAATAGAAGCTAGAATGACTTCAAGTAGATTATCAGGAAAAGTTTTAAAAAAAATTAATAATATTCCAGCTTTAGAACTTATGATCAATAGAGTAACAAGGGCGAAAAAACTTGATGAAATTATTATTGCAACGACTACAAATAAAGAAGATGATGCCATTATAAAATGGTGTGAAACAAATAAAATCAAATATTACAGAGGTAGTGAAGATAATGTATATGAAAGAGTTTTAAATACTCACATTGTAAATAATAGTGATATTATAGTAGAACTTACAGGAGATTGTCCTCTTCTTGATCCTAAATTGATTGATGAAGCTATTGAGTGTTACTTAAGCAATGATTATGAATATGTATCAAACTGTATTGAGGAAACTTACCCTTTAGGAATGGCTGTTGAAGTTTTTTCATTGGAAGCATTAAAAACAATTAGTGATAATAGAGAACTAAACTATATAGATAAAGAACATGTATCACCATTTTTTTATACTTCAAATCAATATAAAACTTATAATATAATTGCACCAAAAAATCTTTTTTTCCCTGAACTTTCAGTAACACTTGATACTATAGAAGACTTTGATATTATAGAAAAGATTGATAATTGTTTTAAAAATGACACCTATACAATAGAAGATATTATAGATGTAGCTCAAAAAAATTCTCAATGGATATTAATAAATAAAGATATACACCGTAAAGGTCTAGAGTGATTTTAAATGTTGCAGTAATAGGTCTTGGAAATATCTCTTTATTATATGATGATAAAAAAGAGACTCAAACTGTTTTATCACATGTAAAAGCTTTATACAAAAATAAAAACTTTACGTTAAAGTATTGTGTAGATATAGATACAACAAATAAATTAAAAGTAGAACAATTTTTCCCTAAAGTATCATTTTATAATGATCTTTCTAAAATAGAAACTAAAACTGATATTGATATCCTCGTACTTGCAACTCCAACTTCAACCCATTTTGAAATATTTGAAAAACTAAAAAAGAATACTAACATACAATATTTTTTAATAGAGAAACCATTATTTGATAGAGATCATACTTTAGATTACGTTGATAAAAGTATCGAAAAAAAACTTATTATTAATTATATTAGAGTTTTTGAACCAAATATTCAGAAATTTCAAGCTCAAATAAGGAATCTGTTTTTTGGGGAGCCTCAGAAAATCATAGGGACATATACTAAAGGGATTAAAAATAATGGTACCCACTTTATTAGTTTAATCAACTTTTTATTTAATAATCCCATAATTAAAAATATCAAAATACTTTCTTCACAAAAGGGACTTGAAAATGATCCTACATTAGATATTATGGCTATTATGGAATATAAAAACAAGCAAATACCTCTTTATTTAGTAGGCTTAGATGAAAGTAACTATAGTGTGTTTGATATAGATTTTTATTTTAATAAAGCTAAAGTACGGATTGAAGACACATCAAAAACACTCACTGTAGAGAAAGCGATACAAGATACAATATATTCTAATTACACTACATTGGGTGATTCAAAAAAGATTTTATTAGACTTTGATAATATTATGAAATATCCTTATGAATATATCTATAATATACTACACAAGAATACTATCCCAATTAATTTTATAGAACATGAAAGAAAAAATATGGAATTTTACAAAAACTTAGAACAAAAGGAGTTCAGTAATGAATAAACTAGCAATAAATGGTGGTACAAAAGTAAGAACTAAAAAATTTCCTAAATACAATTCGATTGGAGAAGAGGAGATAAATGCAGTAACTGAAGTGATGAAAAATGGAGTATTATCAAAATTTATTGGTGCTTGGTGTGAGGACTTTTATGGGGGAGAAAAAGTACAAGAATTTGAAAAGAAATGGAGTAAAATGTTTGATGCAAAACATACTATAAGTGTTAATTCAAATAGTTCTGGTATCGNAGCTGCGTTAGGTGCTTGTGGNATTGGACTTGATGATGAAGTTATAGTAAGTCCCTATTCTATGTCTATCTCTGCAACAGCTCCTTTAGTTTATAATGCTACTCCTGTTTTTTGTGATCTTAATACTGATAACTATGGCTTTGATTTAGAACACCTCAAAAGTCTCATCAATAAAAATACAAAAGTTATCATTGTTGTACACATTTTTGGAATTCCTTCTGATATGGATGAAATACTAAAAATTGCAAAAGAACATAACTTATATGTAATCGAAGATTGTGCTCAAGCACCTCTTGCTACTTATAAAGGGAAAAAGGTAGGTACATTAGGAGATATCGGCATTTTTAGTTTAAACTATCATAAACATATCCATACAGGGGAAGGGGGTATGTGTACAACTAATAATGATAAACTAGCGACTAAAATGCAACTCATACGAAATCATGCAGAATCTGTTGTAGAAGCCAAAGGGGAAACTGACCTTGTTAATATGCTTGGATTTAATTTTAGAATTACAGAACTTCAAGCAGCAATAGGGATAGAGCAGTTAAAAAAACTAGAAAATGAAGTAATACTTCGACAAAAATACGCAAAGATGTATAATGAAGCACTTGATAAATATCCATTTATCAAAGTTAATAATTTTCAAGATAGACAAAGTGCTCATTATATACAAGTATTTGAATTTGATGAAGAAATAGCTGGTATTTGTAGAGATAAATTTATTGAAGCTATCCATGCAGAACTTGAACCTGTCGAAGGGAGAGAAGGTGAGGGTGTTCCTATTTACCAAGGATATGTAAAACCAGTATATCTACTCCCATTATTTCAGCAAAAACAAGCTTATAATAAAGAAGATTTTTGTTTTAAAGATACAATAAGTTATGAAAAAGGAATCTGCCCAAATGTTGAAAAACTCTATAATCAGACTTTATGGGAGCATGATTTAACAAGAGCACCTCTTACTGAAAAAGATATAGAAGATGTCATCTTAGCATACACAAAAGTTTGTGATAATATTGATGAGCTTAAAAAATAGACTTTTAATATTTGCAAATGATGCGGCAGGTGCTAGTATTACTTTAGCGTATGCCTATCTTTATAAAGAACAATACACTGAAGTATTGGTATTTCCATATGATGATGTTGCTAGAAATATTTATAAAGAATATATCCCCTCTTTAATTTGTGAAAAAAAAGTTGTATTTAAATATACAGATACAATTGTTACTGGAACATCTGGTATTGACCCCTCTTATGAGATGAATACTATTGTTAATGCTAAAAAAGCACGTGTATCTAAAATAATTGTATTAGTTGATAATACAGTGCATTTTAATATGCGTTTTATATACAAAAATAAAACAATACCTGAGAAATACCTACCTAATGAAATTTGGGTATTTCAAAAAAGTTTTACATGTAATATTGAATATTTAAATAAAAAAATAATCTATACTGATGATATTTATACACAATTTTTAAATAAAGCTTTCAATACACTAAAGCCAAACATTACTCATCCTTTTATAGAAAAGAATAAGAATAATTATCTTGTAATTCTTACAGAATATATTTATGATTTTTATAGACTTGAATATGGATTTAATGAATATGATATGCTTCAAGATATTTTAGAAGAGATAGATAAGTCAAATTTAAATATTCCAATATTTTTAAAACTACACCCCAAAGAGTACAGTAAAAAATTTAATATTTTATTAAGAAAATATTCTCATCTAAATATTATAAAAGACTCTTGTAATATACAAGAACTAATCTATTATGCTAAAATTGTTTTTGGAATTAACTCTTCTGTTTTTAAAGAGTGTAAATTATTTAAAAAACCAACATATAGTATTCAAATCAATTCAAAAAAGACAATTTCTCCAACTTATTTAGATTTAAAATCTGTTGTATGCTCAAAACAAGAGCTCTCTTTAATTATAAAAAAACATTTTTAGTTTACGGCATTCTTCATATCTTTAAATACTGCAATTACTCCTTTTGCCCAATGATCTCTTAATAATAATAAGTTTTCTTGTGAATACAAGTCTTTTTGTTTTAAGTTTATTGTAAAATTTATATAACTATCTACTAAATGTGTATATTCCAAAAATATATTTCCAAAAACATCCACCGATAGTTCTTTTGACTTTTCCAAAATCCATATCATTAAATCAAGCTTTTTAGTAAGAAAATCATCTCTTGAAGTTATTTTTTGTTTTTGAAATTTTTTAGCTCTTTGTATAATTGATGTAATAATCTTTATATCTTTTTTATAACAATCTGTTTCTAGTATTTTTGATATATTATCAAAATTATTTACTAAATCTATCTTTTTGCACTCAAGCTTTTCTGAGAGTTCCATAAACTCCTCTCGTGTCATAGGCTTTAATCCATCAATATAAACACCATCAGATAAATTATATGCTTCATATTCTAAATATGGTTTCATATTTTCTATTATTGCATCATAATTACTTCGAAAACCTATAAGTGACCTATTTGTTTTAACGATATCTCTTAAATTACCTTTGACTTCTAGTATATCTTCCCTTGATATCATATCATCTTTTTTATCTTGAATATCTAAAATTTCTGTTTGGGTATAAGCACTATCACTACTATATCGTTCACCTGTTTCTTGGTGAAATGCAGCATCATTTCCAATAGTAAATAACTTCTTGCCACCTAAGTGAGCCATTACATGAAAAGAAAATGTCCCCACATTTGGAACACTTCCTAAAGTACCTATCTCTTTATTTATAGTAGTAAACTGACTAATATAATAATGTAACTTTCTCTCTCTTAAAATGTCCATAACATCAGGATGTTGTTGCGATAAGAGAACAATCACACTGTTTTTCAAATATTCAGGATCTTCTGTTGTTAGAAAATCTGCACATAAATGAGATGGGTCTATAGAAAAGATTACATCAGGAACAATCCCATACTTCTCTAATTTTCTTACGATAACATCAACACAAGCTACTATATATTTATCTTGGTATTTTTTAATCAACTCTATATAGTCATCAACAGATGGACCAGCACTCACTAAAAGTATCTCTTTTGATTCAAATATATCTTTTTTTTGAATATCATGAACTACTAAAAATCTATCTTTATGTCTTATAAAGCTTACTGTTCTTTTCACATTTTCAATAACTGCACTATAAGGGAAAGCACCTGCATAATTATTTTCACAAAATTCAATAAGATGTGTTTTAATATAATCTAAATTTTTTAATAAAGTGTAATGTTTAATGTTATAATTCATATAACTATGACATTGATAAAAATCGCTAAATACTTGTTCTCTTTTCGCTGTATCATCACCAACACTTAAAAAGAGCGTTCTATTCCCCTCTTCAAAGATACTATAATCCATTGTAAAAAGTGATAACCTGAAAATTTCTAACTCCGATTCTACTATTAAAGTAGTATATGACTCTACTTTTTTCTCAATCTCTTGGATATGATAACCTAGTCCCACCCCAATATATACAAATTTCATAATTTTTTGAAACTCTATATTCTCTAAATCAACTTTTTCATTGATAAAACCAACGATAGGTAGTACTTCACCCAAACCATATGGCATAGATAATTTATGTGATACACCATCTTTTCTAAGTAAATCAAGTGAACTACTTGCAGTAAAGTCCACATATTCTGCTCTTTTTTCTGCATCACTATAACTATTCATTGCATAGTAATAACCATTGTTTTCTAGATTTAAAATATCAAAATAGCCATCTTTTAACTCTAAAGAATAAACTTCTTTATATTTTCCATTCTCTATATCTTGAGATAATTGCTCTACTTCTAGAAATATATCAGAAAAATTCTCTTTTAAAAAATTTAAATTCTTTTGATATATCACTAACAGTGCCTGTTCTATTTGTTGCTTATCTATACTCATACTTTCATTCCTATTATGCTTTTATTATCTAAATAGATTGTATTTAAATAAGGGATTAAAGTCAATAAAAAAGTCCAAGTTTTAAACTTGGACTTTTAAAAATATTAAATAAACTATTATTATAATAGTCTCAATACGTTTTATAAATAAACATTCATCGTAGAGCTAAAGCTCTACTTTACCGATTACTGAAGTAATCTAAGAACGTTTTGACTTGTTGAGTTTGCTTGACTCATAGCATAAGTACCAGCTTGTGCTATTATATTTTGTTTATTAAATGTTGCAGATTCTTGTGCATAATCTACATCTCTAATAACTGACTCAGC
>JGI24724J26744_10000562_pt1 | contig 26942 bp, 26 predicted proteins | sample Cruoilmetagenom7_FD_26744 | JGI IMG/M metagenome (IMG submission 26744) | reverse complement strand
CGTTAAGTTGAGGTTTGCGCCGCGATTGGTTTTCCCAGTTGCGGCGCAAGAAGGGAGCTAAGGTGAAGACGGTAGACAAATCATATGTGAAATATCGTGGCGGTGAGCGACCCTCCAATGAGGCGCAAGTGGTTGCCGCACACTATGAATTGATGGGTGGCATGTTTGCCCCGGCATTCTATGATGGTGTTGCGTTGAGCAAAGATCCGCCGCAACTCGTCGGTTTGGAAAAACCAAATATGGTGGTCGCGCGAAGTTTGATGCCTGGCTTGCCAATCTCGCCGCAATTTCCAGCGTGCGAAACGACCGTTCGTGCAACGAGTCTAAATGGATTGCCGGCTGTGTGGGTCGTTTCCAAGAATGCTGATCCAGATCGACGGATTTTGTTCATTCACGGCGGTGGATACTCATTTGGAAACATCTTTATCTACCAATTTCTTATGGCGCATTTGTCTCGTGCGACAGGGTGTGCAGTATTTGCGGTGGATTACCGAAAAGCACCCGAGTTCCCATACCCTGCGGGGTTAAACGATTGTCGTGACGCATACAGCCACGTATTGGGCGAAGGGCCTGTTGGCGTAGGCGAAGCGAGTGCAATTTTCGTGATGGGAGACTCAGCTGGTGGAGGACTTACGCTATCGCTGGCGCTGAAGCTCAGAGAAGAACGTCTGAGAGTGCCGGAGTGTATTGTCGCCATTTCGCCAGCGACAGATCTAACGCAAAGCGCAAGCTCGCTCAGCCCAGAAGAGAAGTCTGGCGGTGCAGGAATGTTTCGAGGGTATTTTGGAAATGAACCGCCGGAGAATCCTTTCGTGTCGCCGCTCTTTGGCGACCTAAGCGGCTTGCCACCAATCATTATCCAAGTTTCGGATGAAGAAGGCCTGAGAGACGATAGCTATCGTTTTGCCGATCGGGCTCATCAGGCCGGTGTAAATGTGCGGCTCGAAATCTGGCGCCACATGGTTCACGTCCACCAAATGATGGTTCCTTATCTGCCTGAAGCAAATGAAGCAATCGATTCAATTGCTGAATTTGTAGGTCAATTTTGAGTGATCCTGTCCCCAAGAAGGCGACATTATACGATCGAGGAAAATGGAGAAACATAATGGGTGATACAGATCGGGAAGTTCCGGTGAATCGTCCACTTTGGATCGGTCACCTTTTGGCGAACGCGCTGAATTCCGGCACCGAGCGAGAGCTGATTCACATTCAAGGTGGCAAGACGCTGACAGTTGGTGATGTCAGAGATCAAACCAGTAAGATTATGCAAGCACTCCAAGACTTGGGTGTCGACAGATCCAGTCGGTTGGCGATTCTATCCCCGAATCGCGTCGAAGTCCTCAATGTTAGCAACGCGGCGAATATTCTTGGCGCTTGTACAGTGCCTTTGCATCCGATGGGGTCTGCGGAAGATTTTCTTTACGCGATAAAAGACAGTGGCATCGATAAGCTCGTTTTCGATCCGGCAGCGTTCTCAGATACGGTTCAACAGTTGATCCAATTGGGTGCTCCAGTGAAAACCTACATTTCTTTTGGGCCAAGCGAAATCGGATTGGACGTTCTGGAGCGATCTGAAGCGTACTCGGCGCAGGATTTGGTCGCTGAGGATGTGGGGCCGGAGGACTATTGCCGGCTAATTTATTCTGGGGGCACAACCGGCGCGCCAAAGGCGATTATCGCTAATCAGCGCAACGTAATGTATGCTGTGCAAATCATGATGTCGGAATGGGAGTGGCCGGAAAATCCGAACATGCTGATCTGTTCCCCGCTTAGTCACGCTGGTGCGGCAGTATTTCTTCCCGTTTTGATGCGGAATGGAACAATTGTTGTTCAGCCTGGTTTTGAACCGGGCAGCGTTCTCAATGCGATTTCCGAGTATAAGATCAATTGTACACTCTTGGTGCCGACAATGATCTATGCATTGATGGATCATCCAGAATTCTCGGCATCTGATTTGAGTAGCCTCGAGACCGTATTTTATGGTTCTTCCGCAATTTCGCCAAATCGCTTGAAAGAGGCGATCGAAAAAATTGGCCCCGTGTTCTTCCAGTTTTATGGTCAGTCTGAAGCTCCAATGACTGTAACTGTCATGAAGCGTGGCGAGCACGATACAAGCAATATGGATCGACTAGCGTCCTGTGGTCGTGCCGTGCCTTGGGTGGATGTCGCGCTATTGGATGATGATGACCAACCTGTGGGAGTAGGCGAGAGCGGCGAGATATGCGTTCGCGGGCCCCTGGTGATGGGTGGGTATTTGAATAGAGCAGAACAGACTGCGGAAGCCGTTAAAGGCGGGTGGCTTCGTAGCGGGGACATAGCAGTTAAAGACAAGGATGGTTTCCTGCGCATCGTGGATCGCAAAAAGGAAATGATTGTAACTGGCGGGTTCAACGTATTCCCACGAGAAATTGAAGATGTCCTAACCCAGCATTCAGCGGTCGCGGAGTGTGCGGTTGTTGGAGTTCCACACGACAAGTGGGGAGAAGCTGTGAAGGCTTTCATTGTCTTGCGCAAAGGTCAGACAGTTTCCGAGCAAAAACTCAAAATGCTTGTTCGGGACAAGAAAGGTCCAATTCAAACCCCAAAGCAAATTGAATTCTTAGACGCAATTCCCAGAACCGCAGTGGGCAAAGCGGACAAAAAGGCATTGAAGTCGTAGCGGCTCGATCGCCAATCACTAAATCGATAAGGAGAATTATCATGACATCCAAATGTGTTGTGGCAGGTGTCGGCATGATCCAGTTTACCAAGCCAGGTCAAAGCAGATCTTATTCTGAAATGGGTGAAGAGGCTGCTCGGTTGGCAATCAAGGATGCTGGGATCGAGTATACCGATATTGGCCAGGTTTTCGCGGGTTATGTGTATGCAGATTCTACTGCAGGCCAAGCGGCAGTCTATGGAATTGGGTTGTCAGGTGTGCCTGTTTTCAACGTTAATAACGCGTGTGCAAGTGGGTCGACGGCGCTATTTTTGGCGAGACAAGCCGTAGAATCGGGGGTTTGTGATTGTGCGTTGGCGCTTGGATTCGAGCAAATGAATCCAGGTGCATTGGGCTCTGTTTATACTGATCGAAAAATGCCCGCGTATAGGTTTGTGGACCGTATGGATGCGATACAAGGACTAGATCCCAATGCGCCGGGAACAGCGCAGTTTTACGGCGGGGCAGCCAAGCAATATGGCGACAAATACGGCGCTGACCCTACGAGTTTTGCAAAGATTGCTACCAAAGCGCGCCGCCACGCAGCGAACAATCCTCTCGCGCTTTTCAAAGAGGCACTGACGGTAGAGGATGTCTTGAACTCAAAACAAATTTTCCAATCCGTTACCAGACTGCAATGCTGCCCGCCGACTTGCGGAGCGGCTGCGGCGATCATCTGCACGGAGAAGTTCGCCAAAGAGAATGGGCTGTCATCTGGCGTGAAAATAGTCGCTCAAGAGATGGTCACAGACTTGGATGGCACCTTCGATGAAGGCTCCATGCTTCAACTCATCGGATATGACATCACGAAAGAAGCTTCGTCGAGATTATACGAGGCCGCATCCGTCGGACCCGAAGACATCGATGTTGTGGAAATGCACGACTGTTTTACCGTCAATGAGTTTGTGATGTACGAAGCGTTGGGATTGACCCCAGAGGGCACCGCAAACCAATTCGTGCAAGATGACGAAAATACGTATGGCGGAAAAATTGTAACAAATCCAAGTGGAGGATTGTTATCAAAGGGGCATCCGCTGGGCGCGACTGGACTGGCGCAGTGTGCGGAGCTCGTTTGGCAGCTGCGAGGCGATGCAAGTAAACGCCAGGTGCCAGAGGCGAAATTTGGATTGCAGCATAACCTCGGCCTGGGCGGCGCATGTGTAGCTACGTTGTATTCTAATGCATGAGGATTCTCAAAAAACCGGTCGAAACGGTGCCAGTGGGCCCTTGATAGGTCTCAAGGTGCTAGAGTTTGCTGGAATTGGTCCTGGCCCCTTTTGCGGTCAGCTACTTTCCGATGCTGGAGCAGACGTTGTCCGAATTGATCGAACCACTGCGGCCGATGCCAACCCGTGCGAAGTGACAAAACGCGGTCGAAAATCGTTGGCTTTGAATTTGAAAGATCCCAATGCGGTCGAACTTTGCCTGGAATTGATTGAAAAGGCAGATTTACTGTTCGAAGGATTTAGGCCAGGTGTCATGGAAAGGCTCGGCTTGGGTCCGAAAGTTGCGCATGCGAGAAACCCGAAATTAGTTTACGGTAGAATGACGGGATGGGGGCAAGATGGGCCTTTGTCCCATGCCGCTGGGCATGACATAAACTATATCGCGATAACTGGTGCGCTGCATGCGATTGGTACCAAAGACCGTCCAATTCCACCGTTAAACCTCGTTGGGGACTTTGGCGGAGGAGCACTATATCTAGCTTTTGGGCTCTTAGCTGCTCACCGCAACGCGCTTCGAACCGGTAAAGGGCAGGTGGTTGATGTTGCGATGAGTGATGGCGCGGCTTCGCTTATGTCGTTCTTTTATGGCTTAAGAGCTGATGGACAACTTTCGGATAGTAGAGCTGACAATCGGTTGGACGGTGGCGCGCACTTTTACAATACATATGAGTGTTCGGACGGAAAATGGATCGCAATAGGCTCTTTTGAAGCTCAATTTTATGAGATCCTCTTGGATAAAACGGGGTTGAAAGAATATCCTGATTTTGCTCACCAATTGGATAAAACTCTCTGGCCGAAACTTTCCGCAAAACTTGAAGAGATCTTTCTGGAAAAAACTCGAGATGAATGGTGCGCCGTATTCGAAGGGAGCGATGCATGTTTCGCGCCCGTGCTCGATATGGTTGAAGCGCCCAATCATGCACATAATTTGAGTAGGGGTACGTTCATAGAGGTTGACGGCGTTGTTCAACCGGCACCCGCGCCGAAATTTTTGGACACACCTGGCAAAATTCAGTTTTCAAGCGTCGCAGCAGGCGCACACAATGAGACTGCGCTGGAAGATTGGGGAGTCCCACAGAGTCGAATTGACACGCTCATCACAGGTGGAGTGATTTAATGGCACTGGAGAATGCTAAACACACGGATAATCTTCCCATGTCTGGAATACGGGTTTTAGACTTGGCGACATTTATCGCGGCACCTTACGCAGCTTCAATTCTAGGTGAGTTCGGCGCTGACGTTATAAAAATTGAGCTGCCAGGGGTCGGCGATCCGCTCAGAAACTTCGGGACGCCATGCGCCGAAGACGGGAGTTTGTGTTGGCTCACCGAAGCCAGGAACAAACGGTCAATTACATTGCTTTTGTCCAACGAGCGAGGAGCAAAGATTTTCAGGAAGCTCGTGAGAAGTGCAGATGTGATTTGCGAGAATTTTAGACCCGGAACACTCGAGAAATGGGGCTTGGGTTTCGACGAACTGCTCAAGATCAACCCAAATTTGATAATGCTGAGCATTTCGGGATTTGGCCAGAATGGTCCAATGAAAGATCTTCCAGGATTTGCACGCGTTGCGCACGCCTTCGGCGGACTAACCCATCTCACGGGAGAGTCTGACGGTCCGCCGCTAACCCCGGGCTCAACATCACTTGGTGATTACTTGACGGGCCTCAATGGAGCAGTTGGTATTCTCATGGCGTTGCGCGCGCGCGACAGAGTTGGCGGACAGAGAATCGATCTGGCTTTATATGAATCTTGTTTTCGAGTCTTGGATGATTTGGCACCAACGTATGCCATGAATGGGACGATAAGAGGACGCCAAGGAATCGGAACAGGAAACGCATGTCCGCATGGGCATTTTGAGACAAGCGATCGAAAATGGATTTCGTTAGCTTGTAGCAGTGACAAAATGTTTAAGCGTTATTGTCAAATGATCAATCGTGAGGATCTTTCTCGGCCCGATAAATTTGGCACTGTGTCAGCCCGACTCGCGAACAAACACCAAGTCGATGAAGTGGTTGCAGAATGGGCGATGAGCATGTCAGCGAAGGACCTATTGGCGGCGTGTGTCGAGTACGATGTGCCTTGCGCGTTAGTGAACACCATCGAAGATATTTTCTCCGATCCGCAATTTTCCGAGCGATCAAACCTCATAACTTTGCCGACCGAGAGTGGAAACACATTCACCGTTCCGAACACTATTCCCAAATTGAGTAAAACAGCGGGTGCGATCCAATCGTTGGGGCCAATGCTCGGCGGAAGCAACGTGGAAGTGTATTGCGGAGAGTTAGGCGTAAGTGAGTCAGAGTTCGAGATACTCAAAAAGCAGAAAGTGATTTAACTGCTAACTGCGTCTCGCGCCCCGCATCTTGATCAATGAGAAGAATTGCCAAACCCCCGGAGTTGGATATGGGTTTGAAAGATGACCTGAGACCGATTTAGTCGCGCATTCGAGGTGAGAAACTGTTCCACCGGAGACAGACAATGGCATGAGCAGATTCAGCACAGAATAGATCATCGCAATGTTGGTGGAACAGGAGCGCGGCATAGCGACATCAGTGGTTAGGTTATCGCCGGCCTGCGTTGATGCTGGTGAGCGAAAGGATCGTGACGGAGTAAACGAAACTGAGGCGTCTTTACAATGAGGAAGGGCTGGCGTTGAAGCGACGACTTGACCGCGCGCGCCATGCGCCGGGGTGGCCGATGCAAGATAGGCCAGATAAGCCCTGAAACCTCTATTCTGTGTCAGACACTTGCGGACAAACGCGCCAGTTCCGTTTGCTGAGCTAATCGATGAATACGTCCGCGAATGCCTGGTTCGGCTCTGTGTTTGAGCGTTGAGCACTCTTTTCATCGTAAGTGACAGGTTATGACGATTCACGCCTGATCAATTCCGTGGGCAAAATGAGGCTTCTGTTGTTGTGAGGTACAGCCGACGGATTTGCGGCAAGTTTTGTTGCCGTCTTGCCAATTTCATAGTCTGGCACGCGCACGGTCGTTAGGCTTGGGACCATGTGGGCCGAGAAGGGCAAGTCTCCAAAACCACAAATAGCCAACTGATCAGGTATTGATAAGGAGTGCCTCGTCGCTGTTGAGGCAACAGCCATGGCCGTCACATCAGATGCGCAAAACACACAATCGATTTTTGGAGAAATTCGATTGAACGCTTCAAGGAAGTACGGACCAGCTTCAAAATTTTCGTCTTGCATTTTTGTTCCGGTGCCAATCGGTATGTGAATCGGGCTTTTACCCATCAACTTCTCACATTCTTCGGAGAATGCTTCCCAACGCCCGATATCGCGGCCTATTAGCTGTCCGAAAAACGCCGGAACACGTTTGCCAATTTCGTGAAAGTGGCGGGCAACCTTTCTAGCCGCGCCCCTATTTGAAAACCCGACTACCATGTCTAACGGGTCCTCTGGGATCTCGAATGTTTCAACGATCGGAATGCTCGCTCGTTTCAACATTTCCCGCGTGCGAGCTTCGGTCGGGCTAAATGTGAGGATGATTCCTGCTGGCCACCGCTCTAGAACGGCGCGCAAAACTTCGTGTTCGCTCGAATAATCGTAGGAGGTTTGCCAAATCAACATCTCCATGCCGGTCATTGAACAGTAATCTGCGACACCCTGAATTTGTGAAAGAAAACTCATGCTTGTCACGGACGAAACCACCAGTCCGACAACACTGCTTTTTTGTCCCTTTAAACTAGACGCGTTTCGATCAGGGATGTACCCGACCTCGTCCATGACTTTTAGTATCTTTTCAAGCGTGGTTTTCGCGACTTTGTTTGGGCTTGCGATGGCTCTTTGGACGGTCATAACCGAAAAACCGGTACGATCAGCTATATCCTTCAGTCGCACTCGCTCTTTCAATTTTAGATCTCTTCACTCATGAAATGTTCTGATAGCATAGATGTATATCCCCGAGCGTGGCTAGCGCTAAATTAGGCATCGTGTTCGATTCTTACAAAAAACTTTCCGACGTTTTGACCGGACAAAAGTCCGACCAACGCTTTAGGCGAATTCTCCAACCCAGTCACGACTGTTTGAAAAACCTTTAAGTCACCTGACGCCACCCATGCCTCCAAATTCTGTAGAGCGATATCGCTTTCACTTAAATGGTCAAATACAATAAATCCCGACATGGACAACCGCTTAGATATGAGCTGTCCTGGAACCCCTCGCGGGCCAGTGATCGGCGATTGGCCATCATACTGAGAAATTGCACCACAACATACAATTCGACCGTTCATTGCCATGCGCGAAAGGCAAATTTCCAGCGTAGAGCCCGCAACATTATCGAAGTAGACATCTATTCCGGATGGAGCAAGTTCATCCAGACGACGCTTGATATCGTCAGTTTTGTAATTGATGGTGCCCTCGAACCCGAGTTCATTGCGAAGGAGCGCACACTTCTTGTCGCTGCCTGCGATACCAATCACGCGGCATCCCTTTATTTTTGCGATTTGTCCTACTAGTGAACCCACCGCCCCTGCTGCCGCCGATACGACAACGGTTTCACCTGGGTTTGGGCAGCCGTGCGTCAACAATCCGAAATAGGCTGTCAATCCAGCATAACCGAATACGTTAACCTGATCCAATACTGATATTTCACTATCGAGAGCTCGAAAATTCTCCGCAGGTCCGACGGCAAACTCACGCCAACCTGTTTCGCCATAGACAACGTCACCGACTTCAATATCTTCGTTCTCGGATTGGATAACGGTGCCAATGCCACCTCCTGGCATCAACTCGCCCGGTGATATTTGTCCGCGGTAAGTTCGACCTTGCATCCATGTGCGAGCAGCGGCATCCAGAACCAAGTATTCTACCCTGATCAGAATTTCACCGCTCCCAATCGGGCCGAGTGCTGTCGTTTGAAGAGAGAAATTGTTCTCCGACAGGGTGCGCTTTGGCAATTGCTCCAGAATGACGGAGCGAGTTATTTGTGGCATACTGCTTGACATATCAGGCTCCGATTATCGCATCGCTATGGGCATGCCGCCATCGATAGCTATCGTCTGGCCACTAATCGAACGCGATTGGCAAATGCAGACAAGTTGAAGCGCAATATCCTTCGCAGTTGCGTTACGGCCTAATACTGACGACTTGGTTTCTGAATCTCGAACGTCATTGGGCATTCTATCCGCCATGCGTGTACCCGATACCACTCCAGGAGCAATGGCGTTGACGGCAATATCCGGCGCCAGCGCCACCGCTAAACAACGAGTGAGGTGCAATAACCCTGCTTTGCTGACAGAATAGGCGATGCTGCTACTTGTCGGCGCAATCCCTCCGTTCGAGCTGATGTTCACGATATGGCCGCCGCCATCACGCCGGAGCAACTCAGCGGCTTCCCTCGCAATCAAAAAAGGACCGCGAAGATTAATTTCCATCATCTTGTCCCAAAGCTCAGATGTCATCGCCTGAGTTTCGGAAAAAGGAATTCCTTTGTTCCACGCCGCATTATTTACAACAATATCTAACCGGCCGAATTTTCTTTCGCAATTATCGATTGCTGAACGAATACTCGATTCATCGCGTTGATCTATTTTTAGAGTATGCGCTATTACTCCGCATTTCTCAATTTCACGTGCCAGAGCATCTGCTTTACTCGTCTGGGAAGAATAGCAAATGGCAATGTTTGCACCATGCTGGGCTAGCCTTCGAACGATCTCGCTGCCAATCCCACCCGTCCCGCCTGTGACAAGCGCGACCTTTTCACGAAACGAGGTTTCAAACATCATTTTGTCTCGCAGTCCGTAAGTTGTGATATGATTGCGTTCGCTTCAGATGCACTAAAATTCGGTTGTTTGCCTCTCTGAAACCCATCAATTCCTTCTCTGAAATTCTGAGTCTGAAAAGCCAGTCCTTGACACTTTGCTTCGAGGTCCAGCGCATCCTCCAGATTTAGGTTCTGTGTTTGGCGGAGCATCCACTTTATCGTGCGAACAGACGCAGGTGAATTCCGGCTTATGGCCTTGGCAATTGAGATTGCCGTGAGGGTCGATTCACCATCGACGGCTCGAAATTGGGCCAGTCCCCATTCAACGGCCTCACTGCCGGTTACTGGGGTCCCAGTGATGGCCAGGTGCAGCGCGCGCTTCGATCCCAACGCCTCTTGGATGAAATGGGATGTTCCGGCGTCCAAAACCGCCCCAATTTTGGCGAAGCTCAAGATTAATTTCGCAGATTCCTCCACCACGCAAAAATCGCAGGCCATCGCCAAACCTACGCCCGCTCCTGCTGCCGCACCGTTGATAGCAGCGAAGGTAGGCTTCGGACAGTTTCTAATAGCAAGAATCACGGGGTTTAACTCATCTTTGATCGATTGCTCAATCTCACCTGCTTTGTCGCGGAGGTGGTTTCCGGATAAGTTTGCGCCAGAGCAAAACCCCTTGCCTGCGCCAGTTAATATCAGTGCATCTGTTTCGATGTCATTAGATGCCTTCATTAGTTTTGCGAGCAGATCAGTCAGCATTCCTGGCACTAGAGAGTTGAGGCTTTTTGGGTGGTGCAGCGTGAGGATCGCGCAACGTTCAATAGTGTGAATTGTAACCAATTCGGAAGCAGCAACTTGCATTTCAAATACCTTGGTTAGGATTTCAAAGAACATGATAACGATAACAGTTAGGTTGAGCAAGCACAGTAATTAAATAAAGGCTCTTGACACACGAAATGTTATCGATAACATATGGACTCCTCCGATCTCTGGGACTCATTTCCTCCGGGGCTCATTCCCTCTGGAGAATTACCAGAGACGATAACTGGCCGACCGGGCAATGCGTGGTCGGCATTTTTTTGAACTGTATGCGAATGTGGAGTGAAGGATTTGGCAGCAACAGCAAAGCGCGCGTCGTCCGAGACTGATCTGCAACTGATGCGGCAAGGGATTAGGTAATGAAAGATACTGTTATTGCCCGCCAGGAGGGTCGAGTGGGTCGGTTGACCTTTGCACGTCACATTGCCTGTCACGTGATTGAAGACTCCGTCGTTCATGAGCTCGTGCGTGCGCTCTCAAAGTGGGCACTAGATGACAGTATAGACTTCATTTTACTCGATCTCGCTCCGTCCAACCAAGCATTCTTTGCTGCACGGGATGCAGCATATTTCACCGCTCTCGGGAATACGGAGGAAAGCGCGCTGCTTAGGAACTTACGCGCGACGCATCGGTTAACTCATCTCATCGCCAACTATCCAAAACCGTATGTATCTATTTTGGATGGAATGATATGGGGCGCAGGAATGGGGGTGACGTTGAACGGCTCTCATCAGATAGCAACAGATCGAACTTGGTTGTCATTTCCTGAATCAGGATTTGGTTGGGCGCTCGGCTTTGGGGCGACGCGATTTCTGGCCCAATTGAGCGGTGAAGTTGGGGTTTGGTTGGCCATGACAGGATCAAGGCTTAGCGGAACAGATGCGATCTCCCTGAATCTGGCATCCCACTTTTGCAAATCACGAAACGTCGAAACGCTCAAAGCATCTTTGATGCAAAATGGACTAGTGGCCTTGTCGGACCATCAAATCCAAGCGCATTTCTCTCGCGCAAACGATTTAGATGAGATCAATAGAATATTTGAGGGAGATTGCGCCAACAAAATCAAGGAGCGATTAGAGGCCGGGGGTGAGTGGGCGAAAGGGCTTGCTACGAAGGTCGGCGCCAAGTCGCCACTTTCAACCAAAATCGTGCTCCGGCAAGTTCGCACCGGTCGATACTTGAGTACGATTAAGGATGCGCTGATGCTCGAGTATCGAATTGAGTCAAGACTAATCTCGTCTCGAAACTACCGCGAAGGGATGCGTGCGATGTTCTGCGAGCGCGATTTCTATCCCCGCTGGAGGCCGCGCTCGTTGGCAAATGTCAGGTACGATATGGTCTCCAAGTATTTCTCGCCACTTGAAAATCGCGAGCTAGCGCTTGAACAGCAGGCCGCATAAATCAGCACATAAACGAACAGTACCGAAAGACAAAATGCATGACAAACCTACCAATCTTGCAGAAACTGCGCATTCCAGTCATCGCAAGCCCACTTTTTATTATTTCAAATCCAGATTTGGTTATTGCCCAATGTAAAGCGGGCATCATCGGATCTTTTCCGGCTCTCAACGCCCGTCCGGAGGCGCAACTGGATGAGTGGTTAGATCGGATTACTTCGGAGCTGGCTGACCACGACACCAAACATCCAGATCGTCCATCGGCACCATTTGCAGTGAACCAAATCGTACACAAGACGAACAACCGCCTCGACCATGATGTGGAGATGTGCGTGAAATACAAGGTTCCTGTGGTGATCACCTCACTCGGAGCCCGGGCAGAAATTAACCAGGCCATTCAGTCGTATGGCGGCGTGGTTTTGCACGATGTCATTAACTCGATGTTTGCGCGTAAAGCGCTTGAAAAAGGTGCCGACGGCCTAATTGCTGTGGCGGCTGGTGCAGGAGGGCATGCCGGCACAATATCACCCATCGCATTGATTCAGGAAATACGGGATTTCTTCGATGGTCCACTTGCGTTGTCAGGTGCCATGGGAAACGGAAGTGCCATCGCAGCGGCTCAGGCCATGGGAGCAGATTTCGGTTACATAGGCTCGGCGTTTATTTCCTGTCATGAAGCGAATGCAGTTGATGACTACAAGAACATGATCGTCGAGAGCGATTCAAAAGATATTGTCTATTCAAATCTGTTTACGGGAGTTCACGGAAACTACCTTGCCCCTTCGATCACGCGGGCGAGGCTCGATCCAAAGAATTTGCCAGAGAGCGATCCAAGTAAGATGAATTTTGCCTCCGGAGGAGATCAGGAAGCCAAAGCCTGGCGTGATATCTGGGGAAGCGGACAAGGAATTGGTGCGGTCAAGTCTCGAATGAGTACGGCGGAGTTCGTCGATAAGCTGGAAACTGAATACATTGCAGCCATCGAAGCCCTGCAAAAGCGTCGTGCGCTCAGAAAGGCGAATGCTTAGAGGCGCCATTCGAGAAGGGCGGCGTCACGCTGGGTTGTATGGGTCTGTCTGCGGTTGGGATGGCGATCTAAGTTGAAGTGGTTGTGGAATGAGGCGTGGGTCGAAACGAACTTTTGTAATTTCGACATTCGCCTGAACCTCGACATCGCCCGTTCTCTTCGCCTGAAGGGCAGATGGCTGTTTTCGGCTCTGTTGTTGAGATGACGACCGACCTCCTGGCGGTCATCAATTCCAGTCTCCTTCATGGCTGCACCATAAGACCAAAGCCGGTCAGTGATCACTGTTTTTGGCGATCCGTATCGCTTCATCGCTTTCTTCAAAAACGTAAGTTCAGCTTGCTTATCCCGGGTCTTGGTAACGTAACTCTCGAGTACCTCACCTTCATGATCCACAGCACGCCAGGGATAATGTTGCTTGCCGTTGATCTTCACAAAGACCTCATCCAAGTGCCATCGCCATTGCGGGCTTTGCTTCATCGATTGAGATCGCTTCTTCCTGATCTCAGACGCGAACATAGGGCCAAACCGGTTCCACCAGTGACGTACACTCTCGTGGCAAACATCGATCCTGCGCTCATGCAATAGGTCTTCAACGTTTCTCAGCGAAAGCGGAAATCGAACATACATCATCACCGCAAGACGGATGATTTCGGGCGATGTATTGAAGTAGCGAAATGGATTCTTGGGCATGCCACCACGACTACAGTCAGGGCAGCGCGGTCTCAACCGGTTTTAGTCTGACAGTACCCTGCGAAGAATGTCCACGCAGCTTTTTTCAGAACGACTGGACTTCTGACCCGTGTCGAGCATTGCTGTCTTCGTCGCCCGGGCAAATTCCCGGGCTTGTCTCAGTGGCAACGAAGGTTTGTTGCCCAAGTTCAGGAGACAAGCATGACGACAATCGAAGCACCAAAAGATGGAACCAAGGAAGCACGGCTGGCGAAAGCGCTGACCGGAAAAGGCCGAACGCTGGCAAATCTATCAACCCTATTGGATTGGCAACCGCACACAACGCGGGCGGCAATGACACGTTTGCGCAAACGTGGTTATTTGATTGAACGGGTGCCCAAGACCACGACTTCCGCCGCGCGGTTCAGACTGAAGGGTGGCAAGTCGTGACAATCGAGGTGGAACTCTCTGCATTGAGTCGGGACGCTCTCAAGAAGCGCTGGCGAGAGATTATTGGCGAGGCTCCGCCTCCTCGACTCGGGCGGGGCACTATGATCCGAGTTCTTGCCTGCGAGATACAATGGAAAGCGAGCGCACAGAACCGGGCAGCGATCCGCCGATTGTTGAAGAAGGCGCTCGCGACCGACAGCTCGAATACAGTCGGCGTACGAGAAGGCGTGCGGTTCGTGCGCGACTGGAACGGCGTTCGCCATGTGGTTGATGTGACGGAAAGCGGATATCTGTGGAACGACAAGCCCTGGCGATCCCTGAGCGCGATTGCTCGCGAGATAACCGGCGCTCGCTGGTCCGGTCCTCGCTTCTTCGGAGTAAAGTCGTGAAGCAGGTCCGCTGCGCAATTTACACGCGCAAGTCCACCGATGAAGGGCTCGACCAGGCCTTCAACTCGCTTGATGCTCAAAGAGAGGCCTGCTCGGCCTATATTCTGTCTCAACAACATGAAGGTTGGGTCGCGATCGACGAGCATTATGATGATGGCGGATACTCTGGCGGTCACATAGAGCGGCCCGGGCTTCGGGCGCTATTCGACGACATTGATGCCGGGAAGGTACAAATGGTCGTCGTCTACAAAATTGACCGCCTCACCCGTTCGCTGACTGATTTTGCCAAACTCGTTGGGCGCCTGGACGCAGCAGGCGCATCCTTCGTTTCTGTCACCCAGCAATTCAACACGTCCACCAGCATGGGGCGCTTGACGTTGAATGTTCTTTTATCTTTCGCTCAGTTCGAGCGGGAGGTCACAGCTGAGCGAATTCGAGACAAGATTGCCGCGTCAAAGAAAAAGGGCATGTGGATGGGCGGCCCCTTGCCGCTCGGCTATGATAAATCCGAAGCAGGGTTAGTGATCAATCCAGATGAAGCTAAGACGGTGCGATCCATATTCGACGCGTATCTGAGACTGGGGTGCGTGCGGAAACTGAAAGCCTTCGCCGACAAGAATGATCTAAGAACCAAACGGCAGGTCTTTCGATCCGGGCGCGAATCTGGGGGCGTCTTATTCTCTCGCGGACGATTGTACCATCTTCTCTCCAATCCGATCTATGTCGGGCGCGTCCGGCACAAGTTGCAAACCTATCCGGGCCAGCATGATGCGATTCTGGATGACGACACCTGGAACAAAGTTCAGGACCATTTGCAGCGAAACCGGGTTGCCAGAAAGTCTCGATCAAATGCGGCAAATCCGTCGCCGCTGGCTGGCAAACTGTTTGATGAGGAAGGCGATCCGCTCGTGCCGAGCCATAGCAATAAGAATGGTCGTCGATACCGATACTACATCTCCCGACATCATTGTGCTGAAAGCGGAACTAAAAAATCTGGCTGGCGATTGCCCGCGCCGGAACTCGAGCGCGTCATCCAGCAGGCGATGCAGCAGGACAGAGATGTTCAGCTGCTAATCAAATCTGAAAAGTATCGCGCGGGTCCGCTCGCATTGGCTCGCCGAGTCGATATCGGCGCGTCATCTCTATCAATTCAACTCAGCCTGCCGAACGATGAAGCCCGTTCCATCACAACGCCATTTACGCATCGCCGCCGAGGAGTCGAATCTCGAATTATCATTCCAGGAGCGCAAGCGCGTGCTCCGGATCGACATCTCATTCGTCGAATACTGCGAGCCATGGAGCGTGTTGACCAGATCAAGAGCGGTTCAACGCTGTCTGAGATCGCTAAAGCAGAAAATACGTGTCCAGAATATCTCTCTAAGAATCTCGATCTGGCTTTCTTGTCACCAACGGTTCTCAAAGCCATTGCTTCCGGTCGCCAGGACCCGACCATTTCAGTCTCGCACTTTCACTCGAAACGATTGCCGATTGTTTGGGAAGACCAGGAACCGGTCTTCCTCGATTCCAACCATCCCTGATCGTTGATCACAATTTCCCTGATACGATCTGAAAAATCCCTGTTACTGATTCAAAATTCCCTGTTCCGGTGAGTAGGGAATTTCCGTTCCAGACCCCTGTATCTATTGATGTTTCGTGCGGCGTAAGTCGACGAAAACCCGAATTACGCGCATAATTCCCTGTAATTTCCCTGTTAGCAGGGAAATATCCAAAACCGGCTATCGAAAATGGCGAATGGAGAATTGCCTTGGGTTTCGCGGATGAATCGCCCGCAAACCCAGAAAACAGAGACCGAAACTCCGGAATCGCTGACATAAGCCCCGGAAGTGTCGGGAGAAAATCGAAGAGAAAGAAATAGGCTGATTCAGAGCAGACTAGGTGGCGGTGAGACAGGGATTCGAACCCTGGAGACTATTGCTAGCCTACACGCTTTCCAAGCGTGCGCCTTCAGCCACTCGGCCACCTCACCGTGAGCGGCGTCTATAGCTTAGTGAGAACAGACTGCAACCTATGTCATTGCAGTCGGGTGTATCTTGCCCATATTGTGGTGACGTCAATAAAGGATACGGACCATGCTGTTCAGCCGAAAACCTGCCGCCCTACCGACACGTGAAACGGCTTTGCCGGGCCGCTTGGATGCCATCGCGACGGCCGAGACACATTTCGTCAACGGCCGGAATCTATTTGAAACCCCAGAAGGTATGCAGGAGATCGTGTTGGCGCTGGGTTGTTTTTGGGGNGCCGAGCGGGTGTTTTGGGAAGCGGCTGGCGTTTATGTCACGCAGGTTGGATANGCGGGCGGTATTACCGAAAACCCAACCTATGAAGAAGCCTGTTCTGGCCTGACTGGCCACACCGAAGCTGTGCGCGTCGTGTTTGATCCGCAGGTTGTGGAGCTGGATGCGATCCTGAAACTATTCTGGGAAAGCCATGACCCAACACAGGGCATGCGCCAAGGCAACGATACCGGAACGCAATATCGTTCCGCGATCTATACAACTAGCGAGGCGCAACTCGCCCGGGTGCGCGAAAGTGCAAGTGCTTACCAAATGGCCCTGAAGTCGTCTGGGCGCGGCGATATTACGACTGAGATTCGGCCGCTTGAGGCCTTTTATCATGCAGAAGATTATCACCAGCAGTATCTTGCAAAGAATCCGAGCGGATATTGCGGGATTGGTGGGACCGGCGTCGTTTGCCCGCTACCNGGTGCATTTGCGCCTGATAATGGTCGTTAAGGCGGCGGCGCAGTGAATGGCNAAATTTGTTACGCGCTTTGCGCCATCACCAACTGGGCAATTGCACCTGGGGCATGCTGCCTCGGCTTTTCACGTCTGGAAAGCGGCGCGGCGAGCTGGCGGTCAGGTTTTACTGAGGATTGAAGACATTGATACGACCCGGTGCAAGCCCGAATATACCGACCAAATTCTCGAGGATTTGCATTGGTTGGGGTTTGACTGGATAGCACCGATCCGTGTGCAATCTCAACATTTTGCGCGGTATAAGAGCGTGGTTGATCACTTGGTTGACCTTGGATTGGCCTACCGCTGCTTTCGAACGCGCGCTGAATTGGCGGAGGTTAGCCCAGCCCCACTAGCTGCTTCCCAGGAGACAGCGCTCCTTGACGCGGGAATACCATTTGCTTGGCGGCTATCCATGTCGCGGGCGCGTGAGTATTTGGGCCCTGTTTGGAATGATCTGTCCTACAGATTGGGTGCTGAGTTGGATGTCCGATCCATGCCTGCGAAACCTCAACTAACGGGTGANATTGTTATCGCCCGAAAAGATAGCCCCAGTGCATATCATATCGCGTCAACGCATGACGATGCCATACAGGGAATCTCGCACATCATTCGCGGATTGGATTTAGCAGATGCCGTGCACATCCATACGCTATTGCAAGTCCTTATGCGTTGGCCGCAACCGATCTACTTTCACCATCCTTTGGTGCTCGGCCAAGACGGCAAACGCCTTTCGAAATCAAATGAAAGTGAGCCACTTGCTCGTTTGCGGGCAAGCGGCATGAGCGTCGCAGACATTTGGCAGCGACTGGGCCTGAAATGAGCAGTATTGCGATACCTGGAGGAGCCCTTATTCTGTTGGGTATCGTGTTGTCGCAACGCGGAAGTCGAGATTTCGCTTCAAATGCGCCGCAAGATGCGGTTACTAGAGTCGTTGACTGGTTTAACTTCGCGATTGGATATTTCTATGCGTGTTTCATTGCCTCTGGCGATACTTGNTTTGCTTGCAACCGGCTGTGCAGCCGANAGTGAGGACCGGCCGATCGCNGCGACGCGTATAGATCAAGCCGTGGCACCACAACAGGCGAGCGATCCCTACTATCAGTCGGCTTCCGATTCGGTTGCGATGCGAGCCAAAGCTGATTTCGTGCCGTCAGCTAAGAACGTGATCATTTTTGTGGGCGATGGCATGGGTGTATCCACAATAACTGCGGCGCGAATCTATGCGGGACAGAAGCGTGCCGAGGACGGTGTGAGCTACAAACTCGCAATGGAGACTTTGCCGAATGCAGCCTTGTCGCGGACCTATAGTCACGATTTTCAGGTCGCTGACAGCGCGTCAACGGCGACGGCTATTGTTTCGGGTGTCAAAACGCGCTCCCGAACCTTAGGTCTGCGTTCTGGTGTTGTGGTTGGCAACTGCGCTAGCCAGGTTGGTCAAGACACAGATACGTTGTTTGAGTTGGCTGAGCGGCAAGGNTTGGCGACTGGCATCGTGTCTACCGCAAGAATAACACATGCAACGCCTGCCGCGACTTACGCCCAAGCCGCGCTTCGCGATTGGGAGAATGATATGTCGTTCTCGGATGGTGATAGCGGCGACTGTGTTGATATTGCCCGTCAATTGATTGAGTGGCCTGACGGCGATGGGTTTGAGGTCGCGATGGGGGGTGGCCGGCGCCAGTTTCAGACCACCGAAACGACGGATGTTGAGAATGATGCGCTCTCAGGTGGCCGCCAGGATGGCAATGACCTGACCGGCGCATGGTCGGCGAAATCTGACGCCCATACCGTGATTTATGATCAGGCTGGCTTCGACGCGGTTGATTTTGATAGCGATGTTCGTGTGCTTGGTTTGTTTGAACCCTCGCATATGCAGTTTGAACTCGATCGCGATGACGATATCAGCGGAGAGCCTGCACTTGCAGATCTAACCCGGGCGGCAATCACACGCCTTTCCCGAGCTGAACAGGGCTATGTCTTGATGATTGAAGGTGGCCGAATTGATCATGCCCACCATGGCGGCAATGCGGCGCGAGCGCTGGCTGACACAGATGCCTTTGATCAAGCCGTTGCAGCCGCACTGGAAATGACGAACGTCAGTGACACGCTGATTATTGTGACGGCCGACCATAGTCACACGATGACGATGGCCGGATATGCCCGGCGCGATAATCCAATCTTGGGCAAGGTCGAATATGATACGGGTGTTGTCGCCCGCGCTGATGATGGCATGCCTTACACGACGCTAGGCTATGCGAATGGACCCGGCGCTTGTCGCCCAGATGGTGCCGAACTGGATTGTACCCGTCAGGACCTCGCCGAGATTGACACGACCGCGAACGACTATCGCCAGGATGCAAAAGTTCCGATGCGCTCAGAAACGCATGGCGGCGAGGATGTTGCCATATTCGCGAGCGGCCCCGGGTCTGAACTGGTCCGCGGCGTTATGGACCAGAACGAGATCTTCCACGTTATGGGATTCTCGTCCGGCCTCGTGACAATGCCTACAGAATAAACTTTGACAGGTCGGCATCGCCGACCAGATCAGACAATTGTTCTGCAACATAGTCGGCCGAGATCGTGATGGTTTCACCTTTGCGCTCGCTAGCGGTGAAGCTGATATCATCGAGCAAGCGTTCAAGCACTGTGTGCAACCGCCGGGCGCCTATATTTTCAACCGTATCATTCACTTTGACGGCGAGATCGGCGAGCGCGTCCAGCGCTTTTTCATCGAATTCCAGGCTTACGCCTTCGGCCTCCAAAAGCGCTTTTTGTTGGCGGATGAGTGAAGCTTCCGGCTCAACCAAAATCCGGCGCATATCATCGCGGCTGAGCCCGTTCAACTCAACCCGAATAGGTAGACGGCCTTGCAGTTCGGGCAACAAATCAGACGGTTTCGCGATATGAAAAGCGCCAGACGCAATGAATAGAATATGGTCTGTTTTAATTGGCCCGCGTTTGGTCGAAACGGTCGTACCTTCGATCAATGGCAACAGGTCGCGTTGCACGCCCTCGCGGCTGACATCCGCGCCACTGCGTCCGGCATTTCCGGCAACTTTGTCGATTTCGTCGAGAAAAACGATCCCGTCCTCTTCGACGGCTCTGACGGCCTCGCGAGAAATCGTGTCTTCGTCGATCAGCTTGTCTGCTTCTTCGTCAATGAGCGGCTGATAGGCGTCTTTTACGGTGGTTCGCACGCGTTTCGTGCGTTCGCCCATGGCCTTGCCGAGCATATCACCGAGATTGATCATGCCCATTGATCCGCCACCACCGGGGATATCCATCATCGGCATGCCGCCGCTTGTATCTGCGAGATCGACGTCCACAGCCTTGTCATCAAGCTCACCATTTCGAAGCTTGCGGCGAAAGACTTCGCGGGTAGACGATTGCGCGTCCTCGCCGACCAATGCGTCCAGCAGCCGCTCTTCGGCGGTATCGCGGGCTTGGGTCTCGACGATTTTGCGTTTGTTTTCACGGATCATGCCGACCGCAGATTCAACCAGGTCACGGACGATTTGTTCAACGTCACGTCCAACATAACCAACTTCAGTGAACTTGGTGGCTTCGACCTTGATAAAGGGAGCATTGGCGAGTTTTGCGAGGCGCCGCGAAACTTCTGTTTTACCGACCCCAGTTGGACCGATCATCAGGATATTCTTTGGTGTAATTTCACCGCGCAAACTGTCAGGTGCCTGTTTGCGGCGCCATCTGTTGCGAAGGGCGATTGCAACGGCGCGCTTGGCATCGCTTTGACCGACAATATGGCGATCGAGCTCCGAAACAATTTCGGCGGGTGTTAGTGTCGTCATTATGTGTCCTAAACAGGCTCAGGCGGGAACAAGCGATCCCAAATGCCACCTCGTGGAAAGAATGCAAGGGTTACCCTGCGGGCTGTTTTCCAACCCGCCCCGAGCAGGACGACCCCGCCGCCAATAATGATCGCGACAATCATGAAAATGGTCGAGACGTCAAATCCTGCTTTGCTGAGAACAAAGCTCAAAGTGAACATGAATGTTAGAATGCTGGCGGCGATCAGGGCGCGGCGATTCAGGGCTAGGGATAACAGGCCGAGGATGAGGAGCGCGATAAGCAAAACCATCGCTTGAGCCGAATCGTCGGTGCCGCTGGTGGAGCCGGCCAAGATATTGGAACCGGTAACCATTGTGCTGACGCCCGCGATGATTTGAGGCGCGGCGGCGAGGTGCAGCCAAAACCCATTATCGGATGCTTTGCGGATACGTTCTGGATCTTTCATGTCGAACCAAATGGCGGCCAACATGGTTACGATCCCTAGCATTAGCGACAGGCTTCCGCCGACCACATAGCCAATTCTCCCGCCAAACCCGAAGGATACGTATAAGGCCCCGGCGATGGCGAGTGCGAGAACAGCCAGCGAGAAGGGTAGTCGAAACCGCAAATAGACCAATGCTGCGGCGATCGCGGACGAGGCGAAGGCAACAAGNCCCAGCATGCCAGTCGTATCAAACAGATTGTCTACCGAAGCTTCAAAATCGATTTGAGCGGNAGCGGCGGCAACGGAAGTCGAGGCAATCGAACAGAACATGACAAAAATGATTGTCAGCGCCATGCTTGGCAGCAATAGACGCCGCCGCGCGCAAAAATATTCGAGCAGTAACCAGGCCAGACCTGCAACCGGTGCGGATACGAGTACACCTGACAGCAAATTACCGGAGGCCGCTGCGGGCCATACCATCGTCCCAACCAGAGCCGTCACACCGGTGAACAGAATCACCAGTCCAAGGGTGATGAATATGTCGTTGAAATTGGCCAGAAACCGCAAGTTCTCCTGGCCGGTAGCGGATTCTTCATGCGGCGTGTGCCGCGCCAATAGAAAGTTTTCAAGGCGGGATGCCTGATCAGCGGAAAGCACATTGGCGCTAACCGCTGCGCGAAGGTCGGATCGCTCAAACATCTAAGATTTCCACTGTGAAATGCGCATTTGTATACACGCAGATGTCGGCGGCGATTTGCATCGCTTTGCGGCCAAGCGTTTCTGCGTCTTTCTCATAGTTGATAAGTGCGCGGGCGGCCGACAGAGCGTAGTTTCCGCCAGACCCTACCGCGACCACGGGATATTCCGGTTCCAACACATCGCCGGACCCGGTAATCACCAAAGTTGTTTCCTTGTCTGCGACAATCAACAAAGCTTCGAGTTTTTGAAGATACTTTTCGGTGCGCCATTCCTTGGCGAGTTCGACCGCAGCCCGCTGCAACTGATTGGGGAACCGTTCAAGCTTCTGTTCCAGACGTTCAAACAGGGTNAATGCATCCGCGGTGGCGCCCGCAAACCCGGCGAGGATGTTGCCGCCGCCAATGCGGCGCACCTTCCTAGCATTTCCCTTCATCACGGTTTGGCCCATCGAGACCTGTCCATCGCTCAGCATGGCGACCTGGCGGTTGGTGCGCACGGCCAATATTGTCGTGCCGTGCCACGCGGGCGGGGTGTTATCGATATCGTGTTTCACGCATCCGATTTGGGCAATTCTAACCGATTGCGCAAGCCCCNGCNCCGCCAATTGTGGGTTTAGGCGATGAGACGAGGCTGTGCGAAGGGCTGTTCAGCCAGCATTTTGCGGAACGCTTCAGCGGTGACCGGCGGGCTATACAGATAACCNTGACCGATATGACAACCTTTGAGTTTGAGAAACTTGGCTTGTAGCTCGGTCTCAATACCTTCGCCAACAATCTGCATCTCCAATGTGCTCGCCATGCTCAGGATCATCTCCACAATCGCATTAGCTTGCTGGTCATGCGGGGTGCCGGACACAAATTGCCGGTCAATCTTGAACACGTCAAAGTCCAATTGTGTAAGTGTTGCAAGATTGGAATGGCCGGTCCCGAAATCGTCCACAGCGAGCTTGATGCCCAGTTTGCGAAGCGGCTTGAGGACCGAGCGGACCCGTTGCGGGTGCTGAATTGCTAGGCTTTCTGTGATCTCGATTTCAAGTTGGCGAGGCGACAACCCAGATTTTGCCAACGCATCCAGGATCATGTGGGATAGGCCGTCGCGCTCGAACTGTTTCGGCGATACGTTCACGGCAATGCTGAGGCGGTGCCCAAGTTGGTTCCATTGCGCAGTTTCTATACAAGCCTTGCGCATAATTTGTTCGCCGATGGCATTGATCAGCCCGGTTTCCTCAGCCAATTCAATGAAGACAGATGGCGAGACCAGGCGTCCGCTGTCAAGACGCCAGCGTGCGAGCGCCTCCGCGCCACATATGCGGCCATTTGAAAGATCGATCTTCGGTTGAAACAGCGGAATGAACCGGTCTTTCTGTACGGCATTTCGAAGCTCTGCTTCCAGTTTCAATAGCGCATCGCGCTGACGCTCTAACTTTGGTGAGTAAAACGAGAACCCCTTCTTGCCCTGACGTTTGAGGTCAAGAATTGTCGCCTCTGCACGTTGCCGGATAAGAGCGACAGAGTCGCCGTCTTCTGGAATCACCACGATACTGCCGGACAAGGAAATCGAGACCGAACTATCGGCGACGGCGATTGGTGATCTGAAGGCCATCTGCAATTCGCGGATGAAGGAAGCAAGATCATCGCGAGCACCGAAATCCTGCACCAATATCGCAAACTGGTCAGAAAAAAGGGCGGCAATCGTCCAGCTTCCAATTGTTGCCCGCGGCTCACTTCGCTCTCATTGACCGCAGCTTTCAGGACAGCAGCCATTGCCTGGATGGCTTGATCGGAATGTGTGTTGCGCACGTTCTCTGATATTCGGCCGTGATCGTTCAGCTCGACAACAACGAGTGCGGATGGCCGGTCAAACCGCGCCTGTAAGAGGGTCTTTTCAATCTTTTCGTGGAGGCTGTGTTCGTTCAGCAACCCGGTGCGGAGATCATACTGCGCGCTTTCGCGGAGGGATTTGATTTCCCGGACCAGGCGCCGGGTCGTGCGGATCGTTGCGATATTGAGTTTTCGAAATTCGGAGAAAACCAACCCGGAATTCAAATGCTGATGTGAGGATTTGATGCTGAACGTGTTCACGATGTTTGTGACTTGAGCGATATAGCGTGATGCCAGCTTTGCGAGCGCGTGCATGACTAATGCAGCCAGTGCCGCGATTGCTAGGCAGGCAATGACTGACACGACATAAGGCATCGGTGGCTGGTAAGGGAGAATTGCAACAGCAATCAGTTCACCAACAGGTTCGCCCGAAAGGACAATAGAGTAGGATTTCCCCTTGCTGCGCATCGAGCGCGGAAGGGTTCCCGCGATTCGGTTCCCGTCGCTGTCAACGACAACCACTTTGCCCGGTGCCAGTGTGCTCAGCTGGCGCTCAACTTCCGCGATGTCTCCGTCGCTGAGGTCTTGGGCGATCGTCAGGGAAATGCGGCTGGCAAAGGCTTCAGTTTGCGCGACATGCGAGTTGTGCGACTGAACGAAGTAGAAAACTGTAAATATGGCAGACAGGATCAGGCCCAAACTAAAGGCCACCGAAGGAATAACCATCGCGAAGCTTGTTCGTGCCCAAGCGCTCCGGATCGATTTGAGTGGTTTCAATCTATAGCCCCAATTACACAACCGCCGCTCCATAATCAGGTTTGACGTGGATTGCTTAGGGAGTGGTGAACAAAACTGTGCTAGTCGAAATAAGAAATACACTCTATCTGAGGCCACATGACCAATAGAACAGCCACCATTACGCGCAAAACCAAGGAAACCGATATTTCCGTCACGCTCGATCTTGATGGGACGGGCAAGACAGATATCGAGACAGGAATTGGCTTTTTTGACCATATGCTCGATGCACTTGGGCGCCATTCCTTTATCGATTTGCGGGTTCGAACCAAGGGCGACTTGCACATTGATGGCCACCATACGGTTGAAGACACAGGCATTGTAATTGGTCAGGCGATTGCCCAAGCGTTGGGTGATTTTGCTGGGATCGTGCGCTATGGGCACGCCTATCTACCTATGGATGAGACGCTGAGCCGAGCCAGCGTTGACCTGTGTAAGCGGCCCTACCTGGTGTGGAAAGTCGATTTTGTCCGCGACAAAGTTGGCGATATGGACACCGAATTGTTCAAGGAGTTTTTCCAGGCTCTGGCTGGAAATGGTGGCATGTGCCTGCACATCGAGAATTTGTACGGCGAAAACGCCCATCACATCGCCGAAAGCAGTTTCAAGGCTGTTGCGCGGGCTTTGCGCATGGCCACCGCGCGCGATGAGCGACTTGGCGGCGCACCTGCCTCGACAAAAGGCAGTCTTTAGGCCAGTAGCGTGGCCATGAACACGATTGCGCTCATCGACTATGGATCGGGAAATTTACACAGTGCCGAGCGGGCCTTGCGGCAGGCTGCGCGTAATATTGATCAGTCCTGCGAAATTCGCGTCACATCGGAGCCTGAGGAGGTCAGCAAGGCCACACGGGTCGTGCTACCGGGCGTTGGCCATTTTTCAGATTGTGCGGCAAATTTGCGGGCGGTCAATGGGCTGGTCGAGGCTTTGAGCGAAGCGGTCTTAAGCCGTCGTGCGCCATTCTTCGGTATCTGTGTCGGGGCCCAATTACTGGCGACGCGCGGCCTGGAAGATGGCGAGGTGAAAGGACTGAACTGGATTCCCGGTGATGTCGATTTAATCACACCNGGCGATGGCTATCGCNTTCCGCATATGGGCTGGAACAATATCGGATTGCCGAGTGCACACCCTGTTTTAGCTGGGTTGGGCGACGATCCGCACGTCTATTTTACCCATTCCTATGCTTACCGGAATGCGGCTGAAGCAGATATCGCGGCGACCACAAACTATGGTGAAACGGTAATCGCGGCGGTCGCGCGGGGTAACATTTTCGCAACCCAGTTNCATCCAGAAAAAAGCCAGGAAACTGGCCTNAGAATCCTNTCCAATTTCATCCTTTGGGATCCAGAATGACTTTTCAACTCTATCCAGCGATTGACCTCAAAGATGGCGCTTGCGTTCGCTTGCTGCGGGGGGAAATGGATGCCGCAACCGCGTTTAATTCTGATCCGGCCGATCAGGCGTCGCGGTTCGCGGGCATGGGTTTTTCTAATCTACACGTGGTTGATTTGAATGGCGCATTTGCGGGTGAGAGCGCCAATGGGGATGCCGTTAGGGCCATCCTGAAGGCGACCGATGCGCCGGTGCAGCTCGGCGGCGGCATCCGCACACGCGCGCAAATTGATGCCTGGTTGGAGGCTGGCATTTTTCGCGTCATTCTTGGAACCGCGGCATTGCGTGACCCAGACCTTGTCAAAGATGCGGCGAAGGCATTGCCGGGACAGATCGTTGTTGGGATTGACGCCAAAGACGGCATGGTCGCGGTCGAGGGGTGGGCCGAAACCAGCGATATGTCAGCGATTGAACTGGCAAAAATGTTTGAAGGGTGCGGCGTCGCGGCGCTGATTGTCACCGACATTGCCCGCGATGGGATGAAAACCGGCGTAAACGTTGAATTTACGGGCACTTTGGCGGATGCGGTTTCAATTCCGGTCGTCGCCAGCGGCGGTGTCGCCAGCGTTGAGGACGTTGTAAAATTGCGGGCGCGAAAGGGTCGTAACGCTATTCACGGCTCAATATTGGGCCGCGCGCTTTATGACGGCGACATTGATCCAGCAAAGGCCATACGCGCCGCAATCCAGTAAGGCTCAAAGCGCTTTGCGAAAAGTCAGGCAGTAACGTTCAGCGCCATACGGTTGATTACTGTCAGATTTCAGCGGCTTTATGCCATGATAGGCGAGCCGCGCATCACCCCCAAACACCAACGCATCACCATGCTCCAATTGAATGACGCGTGTCGGATC
>JGI24724J26744_10000560_pt1 | contig 26958 bp, 28 predicted proteins | sample Cruoilmetagenom7_FD_26744 | JGI IMG/M metagenome (IMG submission 26744) | reverse complement strand
GTTGTAATGGTATAAATTCTTCTTAAGCCCGATACATCGATAGTACTATTTTCAATCTGAAGCAAATGTAATTCACGATCAATTGAATCAAATCCATGATTTGGCAATCGATTATCACTACCAAAGGAAGCTGAAAATTCTTTTACTCGATGTAATTCAGAATTGATTTCATTCGTGTTCTCAAAAGGTTCAATTTTTAGAACAGTTGCAATTCCTGATTGAGTAATACAATATTTTGCAATATGTTCTAATACAAGCGGAAACTCAAGACTGTCTAATGTTTTATTATCAATGCGTACCATATTATTTTCTNCAAGGTAGAAATCATGCTTTAAATGTTGTTTAACCTATTCGATATACAAAAGTACTATTATAATAGAAAAAGAAGTGAATATTAGTACAACTCATTTATACCATAGAATTATTTCTTTATAAATTTTGCGGCAATTGTTTTTCCGTCTATAGATTTTCCTAGTATAAAATAGATGACTTTAGATAACATAGAAATATTTAAGGTACTGTTTACTTTTAAAAGATATCCTTGTTTTAATAATTGTCCTTTAACTGAAAATAATTTTATAGTCAATATTTTCTAATAAAATAATATTCAGATTATTAGTGGCTGGATTGGTTATAAGGTAATTTTTAAAATCTGCATCTGGAATATTTACGTTTTGGGAAAACANAGAGAATGTTAAAAAAACAATGAGAAGGAAAGTAAATATTTCATGTTAGTATAAATTAATTGTAATTAGGTAGTTTTAAAGATAAAACTATTTTATTTTTCACTAAAATTAATTCTGAAGTAAAAAATGGAAACTAACATTGAAGATTCTTGGAAAAAACAATTACATGATGAATTTGATAAACCATACTTTATTGATTTAATTCAATTTGTAAATAATGAATATACATCCAATAATTGCTATCCTCCAAAACATCAAATATTTTCTGCTTTAGATTACACCCCTTTTTCTGAAGTGAAAGTTGTAATTATTGGACAAGATCCATACCATGGAGCAAATCAGGCACATGGTTTGTGTTTTTCTGTAAATAAAGGGGTCAAGTTACCGCCATCTTTAGTTAATATTATAAAGGAAATTGAAGCTGATATTGGTTCAACGGTATTGAAAAATGGGAGTTTAGAGTCTTGGGCTAATCAAGGCGTATTATTATTAAATGCGACTTTAACAGTAAGAGCTTCAGAAGCAGGAAGCCATCAAAAGAAAGGTTGGGAACAATTTTCTGATGAAATTATTTCGAAATTATCTTCTGAAAGGGAAGGGATCGTTTTTATGTTATGGGGTAGTTATGCTAAAAAGAAGGGTAGAAAAATAGACGCTTCAAAACATTTAGTTTTGTCTACAGGTCATCCTTCACCATTGAGTGCAAACAGAGGTTATTGGTTTGGTAATAAACATTTTAGTGAGACTAATAACTATTTAAAAAATATAGGTAAAGAACCTATATTGTGGTAAAAAGAGAAAACTGGGGAGTATTGTTTTCTATTCTTCTTCTGGAAAATTACGTTCGGTATCATTACAACTAAACTGAAGTAACAGATAGTTTGTTAAAAGTAATGCCCCTATTACTATAATAAAAATCATCATATTTCTTTCTTTATGAAAGTAAGATGCAATAGGTTGTAAAGGGTTGCGTAAAAAACTTAATAAAAAGTTAAAATAAATAATACTATATATAACAAACTCAAATAGAGGATGCTATAAAATTCATTTTTAGGATATTTATTTAATATTCAAATATTAAATAAATATCCTAATTTTCAGTTTACTATATTTACTTTAATTATTTTATACATCACTAAATTTCAAATATATGAGAACAATTTACTTTTTCGCTATTCTATTTTTAATGAATGCTTCTATGTGTGCACAAAGCAATCAATATTTGCATTTTGATGGGTCTGAAGATTATGTCACAGTTGAGAATGGAATAGCATTATTAGATGGAGCTAGCCAAGTATCAATGGCAGGTTGGTTTTATACTGACGCATTAATTTATGGTGGTGGAATGATGGGATTTAGAGATGGTGGAGATGGAGATTCCATGTATTTAATTCAATTATCAGATGGTATTATTGAATGTAGAATTATTTTAGGAGGAACTTTATATCAAGTTGTAGCCCCTGCAGGTAGTATTGTCGCAGAAACATGGCAACATATTGCTTGGATATATAATGGAAGCACAATAGAGTTATTTATTGATGGCTCTTCAATAGGATCTACAGCTGCTTCGGGAACTTTTTACGGTACAACCAAACCTTTTGCAATAGGTAAAAGTATTAGTTCGGCTGGTAACTTTGTTTTTAAGGGAAGGACAGATGAAATTTCTCTTTGGGATAAAGCTATAAGTCAAAGTGATTTACAAGACATGATTACTAATGAGTTAGTAGGAAATGAAACAGGCTTAGTTTCTTATTACAAATTTAATCAAGGGATTCCAGGAGATGATAATACTTTTATAACACATTTGTTTTCTGAAATAGGTGCAAATGAAACAGATGCCTTATTAAACAATTTTGCTCTTGTAGGGGAAACATCAAATTTTGGAGGTGATTTAGAAGCTGGTTTTCAAGTAATTAATTTTCCTATTATAGAAAATAAAATTAGAACAGATGACCCTTTTACACTAGAAGCTTATTCAAGTTCTGGGTTAACAGTTAGCTATACAGTAGAATCTGGGCCAGCTACTGTAGTGGGAGATCTTCTTACTTTAGATGGAGTAGAAGGAGAAGTAGTTGTTAAGGCAAGTCAGGCTGGAAATGGAACCTATGATCCTGCTGAAGATGTGTATGCTTCTTTTCAGGTCTTGGATGAAACATTGATTTTACCAGAATTGACTTTATTAAATCCAACTGCAGGGACTGTAAGAGTTCCTACTTTAGGTCCTATACCTATAGCTTTAAGTGCTTCAATAGAATTTCCGGATGTTCTTTCAATAGAATCAGTAGAAGTTACAATTAATGGTGATAATGTATCATTAACAGATCATGAAAATGGACATTATACAGGTTGGTGGACACCTTCAGCTCATGGTAATCAAGATATTGAAATTACAGGAACTAATAATTTCGGATATTCAAGTGTAGAAAATATTGCCATAAATATAGTAGACAATTCACAAAATGTTACAGTAGAAGCAGCTACTGATGTATGGCTTAATTCAGATACTTTTTCTGAAGAAGTAGAAGTTACTTTGCCTAGTTTTATGGGAGCTTATCAAAATGTTAAAGGAAATTTAATAATCGAATGTCCAACAGGAGGCTGTGATCCTTGGGATAGAGTTTCACACATTCAAATTCAAGCACATGATGGTACATGGCATGAAATTATTAGATATCTTACTCCATATGGTGTTGCTTGTGATCATCAAGTAGATTTAACCGATTTTATTTCATTATTACAAGGAACTGTAAAATTTAGATTTGCATTAGGTACGCAAGGGAATGGATTTTTATATAGCCTTAATTTAGTTTATGATGCAGGAGCACCAACTTATAATTATTCTAAAGTTGAAAGTCTTTGGAGCGAAACCTATGCTTTTGGTGATATGGCTAATCTTCAGCCTTGTGAAACCTATGATATAAATTATGATGATAATGTAGACTCAGCAAGAATTAAAATGGTTTCAACAGGTCATGGTTGGGGAGATTTAAACACGGGTAATGCTGCAGAGTTTCATCATGATATACATTCCGTATGGGTAGACGGTGTTTCTACTTTTGATCAAGATAATTGGCTAGTCTGTGATCCAAATCCAGATGGTTGTCAGCCACAAAATGGAACCTGGTTTTATAATAGAGCGGGATGGTGTCCAGGTTCTATAGCACCTTGGTTTGATTTTGATTTAGGCACTATAAGTACATCAAATGAAATGAGTCTTGATTATAGGTTTGATGAAGATTATGTAGATTTCTGTCATCCAAATAATCCAGATTGTATTACAGGAACAACCTGCTCAGATTGTAGTGCTGGCTTTAATCCTCATCTTATTGTTTCTAGTCATTTAATTTCATATGGAAACAACCCTATTATTTCTAATGAAATAGTGTTAGGTTTAAATGATTTTGAAAATCCGCTTAGTAATAATAGCTTTGATTTTACAGTGTTTCCAAATCCAACATCTGGAAAATTTTTAGTAGATACACAGCAGTCAGCTTTAAGTAAAATATCTATTTATGATATCAACGGAAAACTAATTAAAGAAATTAATTCTACTGTTTTTGCAACATCTAATACTGTAGATATTTCTTATGCAAGAGAGGGTATATATTTAGTTAAAGTAGTTAATGAGTATGGGACTTTAACCAAAAAAATTATTAAAAAATAAATTTATAGTAAATCACTTATTAAGTGATGTGAAGGAATTTTAGATTCTATTAATTTTAACTGTAATAGTTTATTTTGAATTTCATCAATAAGTTCTTTAGATAACTGTCCTTGACTCCATTGAGTTAGGGACAGCCATTCTTGAATATCCTCTAATTGTTGTTCATATCGATTAGAAATCATACGATCAATAGATGGAATATCTTTAAACTCTGAAGTTGTTGCATTTATAATTTCTAGAATAGTTTTTACACTATCCTCTTCATTCTCTAATACTTCATTTCTTACTGCAATAACAAAACATGGCCATGGAGTAGGGCATTCATCAACGATTCTTAAAATTCCTTTATCTACATAAGGTTTTGTTGTGAATTTTTCCCACATAAAATAATCTCCAATTCCCTTTGGTAAATTTTCTAAAGCGCCATCAAGGTTTTTTATTACTTCAAATTTTAAATCATTTTCTATATCCCAATTTAAATTTTCAGCATTTACATAGGCCATTAAATGAGAACCACTTCCGTATCTGCTTATCGCAGCAGCAGTTCCTTTTAGGTCTTTTACATTTTTATAAGTTGAATTATCTGCAACATGTATTCCCCAAATAAGAGGAGATTTCACAAATACTTGAACAATTTTACATTCATTACCATTAATTATATCTCGAATTATTCCTTCAGTAAGAATAACAGCCATGTCAATTTCCTTATCTCTAAGGGCTTTGCACATTTGTCCGGTACCTCCAAAAAAGTCTTTCCACCTTAAATTAATGCCTTTTTCAGTATATTCTTTGTTTCTCAGTGTTAAATACCATGGCAAATTAAAGTGTTCAGGAACTCCACCGATTTTAAAATTTTTCATAGGAATTTAATTCTCAATTAATTTATCCAATGTGTACACTATTAAATCGTCTACAACTTTACCTGGGTTTGCACTAAATGTTCCATTAGCTCTATTGGCAATAATTGCATTTAATGAAAGTGCATGATGTCCTAAAAGTTTTGAAAGACCGTAAATGACTGAAGTTTCCATTTCAAAGTTTGAAATTTTTATTCCTTGGTAAGAAAAACTATCCATTTTTTCATTTAAACCTTCATCCTCTAAAGGTAGACGCAACACTCTACCTTGGGGACCATAAAATCCACCAGCTGTTGCTGTTACTCCCTTGAAGACAGCATCAGATTCAAATTGTTCCTCTAGTATTGAACTATTTTTTACAATAATTGGTCTAGCTTTTTTAGATTTCCAATTTGTATGTTGAATAAAAGCATCTTCAATTTTGGTATAACAGATATCATCAATCTGATAAAAATGAAGCATTCCATTTAAATCAAGTCCATGTGTACTCAACACAAATGAATCTACAGGAATATCTTCTTGTAAAGAACCAGATGTTCCAACACGGATTATCTTAAGGCTTTTTAAGTCTTGTTTACATTTTCTAGTTGTAAGATCAATATTTACAAGAGCATCAAGTTCATTTAATACAATATCGATATTATCTGGACCAATACCAGTCGATAATACAGTTATTTTTTTCCCTTTATAAGTACCCGTTTGAGTTTTGAATTCTCTTTTTTGAGTTTCAAAATCAATCGTATCAAAATGCTTTGTAATTCTTTTAACTCTATCCTGATCTCCCACTAATAGTATAGTATCAGCTATATTTTCAGGTTTTAAATTTAGATGATATACACTACCATCTGGATTTAATATTAATTCAGATTCTTTAATTCCCATATATTATCCGCCTACGCGTTTTACTTTAAATCCTTTTTCTTTTAAAAATTCCATGATTTTATCTCTATAATCACCTTGAATAATAATTTGCTCATTTTTAAAACTACCGCCAACACCTAATAATTGTTTGATTTCTTTAGCAAGTTGTTTAAAATCGCTTGTTGCACCCGTATAACCTTCAATGATAGTAGTTACTTTTCCTTTTCGCTTTTCAAATTTACATATCAACGGATCATCTTGAAGCCATAATTCAGGTTCAGAGACTTTTTCCTCAGTTTCAGAAACTTCATGATCAGGAAATAAATATTTTAATTGATCTTGTAAATCCATTCTATTTTTTTAATCCAATTTCAGCTAACCTCTGATTTAAAAATTCACCAGCAGTAATATCATCAAATGATTTTGAATGCTCTTCAGAAATACATTCTTTCAAACAGTCTAATTTCATTTCACTTCTTGGATGCATAAAGAAAGGAATCGAATATCGTGCCGTTCCCCATTCTTCTCTTGGCGGATTTACCACACGATGTATCGTTGAACGTAATTTATTATTAGTATGTCTTTCAAGCATATCACCAACATTTACTACCAAATCACCTTTCGCAGGTTTTGCTTCAATCCATTCTCCGTCATGTCGCAATACTTGCAAACCTCCAGCAGAAGCACCCATTAATAGTGTAATTAGATTAATATCTCCATGAGCTCCAGCACGAACAGCACCTTTAGGCTCTTCAGTAATAGGAGGGTAGTGTATAGGTCTTAAAATACTATTCCCGTTAGAAACCCAATAGTCAAAATAAGTTTCTTCAAGACCAATATATAAGGCTAATGCTCGAAGAACATATATTCCTGTTTTTTCCAATAATTGATATGCTTCTCTTCCAGTTGCATTGAAATTTAGTAATTCAGATACTGTAACGTTTTTTGGGTATTCTTCAGTTAAATTTGCATCTGGACTAGGTTCTTGACCAAAATGCCAAAACTCTTTTAAATCGCCTTCTTTTTTACCTTTAGCATGTTCTTTTCCGAAGGAAATATATCCTCTTTGTCCTGCTAAGCCTTCTATTTCATATGAATTTTTCACAGATTCAGGTAAGTCAAAAAATTGCTTAACATTACTGTATAGGTTGTTCATTAATTCATCGCTTAGAAAATGATTTTTAACTGAAGCAAATCCAATTTCAGAATATGCTTTACCTATTTCATTTACAAACTTCTGTTTTTGTTTAGGATCTTCTGAAAGAAAATCGGCTAAATCAACACTTGGAATATTTATCATGCTCTCTTTTATTTACAAAGCAAATATACCAAAATCAATACAAAAAAATATCATAAAAAATGATAGGAAAAAGTGGTGAGCACATTGTTTTTTTNTACTTTTGATTCTTTAAATTGATATTTATGAATGCGGAAGANGTTTCCAATATACATTTCGAATATAACAGAGGTGAATTAAGTAATGAAAAGCTTGTTTCTCTTTATAGAGCAATGCTTAAGCCTAGATTGATTGAAGAGAAAATGCTTATTTTACTTCGACAAGGTAAAATTTCAAAATGGTTTAGTGGTATTGGGCAAGAGGCCATTTCAGTAGGGATAACCTCAGTACTTGAAAAAGATGAGTATATTTTGCCTATGCATCGAAACTTGGGGGTTTTTACGACAAGAGAAATTCCGTTGAATCGCTTATTCTCGCAATGGCAAGGAAAAGCAAATGGGTTTACAAAAGGTAGAGATCGTAGTTTTCATTTCGGAACTCAAGAGTTTAATATTATTGGTATGATTTCACATTTAGGACCTCAATTTGGGGTTGCTGATGGAATCGCTTTAGCAAATAAACTTAAAGGGAATGATAAAGTTTGTGCTGTATTTACTGGTGATGGGGGAACAAGTGAAGGAGATATTCATGAAGCTTTGAACGTAGCATCTGTATGGGATTTACCTGTGCTTTTCTGTATTGAAAATAACGGATACGGTTTGTCTACACCTACATCTGAACAATTTAATTGTGAGCATCTTGCAGACCGTGGTAAAGGCTACGGAATGGAGTCGCATATCATTGATGGTAATAATATCATTGAAATATATACTAAAGTGAAGGCTTTAGTTGAAAGTATGCGTAAAAAACCAAGACCGGTTTTATTAGAGTTTAAAACATTTAGAGTTCGTGGGCATGAAGAAGCGAGCGGAACAAAATATGTACCTAAAGAGTTATTGGAGGCATGGGATTTAAAAGATCCTTTAGAAAACTTCGCAGCTTTTTTACGCGCTGAAGGCATTTTATCTGAAGAAAAAGAAGTAGAGTTTAAAACTGAAATCATTCATGAAATCAGTGATAATTTAGCGATAGCTTTTGCAGAAGAAGAAATTCAATCAACTGAAAGTAATGAATTAAATGATGTATTTAAAAAGTCAGTATATCAAGAAGTTACTCATAATGATTCTAAAGAGAATATACGGTTAATTGATGCAATTTCAGAAGGATTAAAACAATCGATGCAACGCCATGATAATTTAGTAATTATGGGGCAAGATATTGCTGAATATGGAGGTGTTTTTAAAATTACAGATGGTTTTTTAGAAAAGTTTGGGAAAGACAGGGTTAGAAACACACCAATATGTGAATCGGCTATTGTTTCTGTAGCTATGGGATTATCTATTAATGGTTTTAAATCGGTGATGGAAATGCAATTTGCAGATTTTGTTACTTCAGGTTTTAATCCGATAATAAATTTATTAGCAAAATCACATTACCGTTGGGGTCAAGAAGCGGATATTGTAGTTCGTATGCCTTGTGGTGCTGGTGTTGGTGCTGGTCCTTTTCATAGTCAGACCAATGAAGCTTGGTTTACACACACTCCTGGATTAAAAGTTGTATATCCAGCATTTCCTTATGATGCTAAAGGATTATTAGCAACAGCCATTGAAGATCCAAACCCGGTATTGTTCTTTGAACATAAAGCATTGTATAGAAGTATTAGACAAGATGTACCTTCAGATTATTATACGTTGCCTTTAGGAAAAGCAGCATTGCTAAGAGAAGGTGCTAATGTTACTATTATTACATATGGAGCTGGTGTACATTGGGCAATAGATACATTAAATGAAAACGAAAATGTTGAAGCTGACTTATTAGATTTAAGAACCTTATCTCCTTTAGATACTGAAGCTATTTATACTTCAGTAAAGAAAACAGGAAAAGTAATTATCCTACAAGAAGATTCAATGTTTGGTAGTATGGCTTCAGATATATCTGCAATGATTATGGAAGAATGTTTCGAATATTTAGATGCTCCAGTAAAAAGAGTTGCAAGTATGGAAACCCCTATTCCTTTTGCATCTAACTTAGAAGCACAATATCTTCCGAAGGAAAAATTTAAAACGGCATTGTTAGCGTTGAATGATTACTAGTAAGTTATGAAATATTTAATTTATGGCACACTATTAGTAGTGTAACATATTTTGTATATTTAAAATAATTTAAACCATCTAAACAAAATCAATTATGAAGAAAATTCTTATTCTAATGGTTTTAGCAGCCACCGTACTTTCGTGTGGAACTCCTAAAACTGTTCTTGAATCAAAAAAAGTTATTAAAGGGAACTGGACTTTAGACAACATTACATATAGTGAAGCTGGGACTTTTAATGTAAAATTATTAAATGATACTTCAAAAGAATGCTTTGAAGGAAGTACATGGAAATTCATTTCAAACAATAATGAAGGTTCTTATATCATAAATAATGGAGATTGCCCTACAGGTGAACGTGATTTTATCTTTACAATACAAGAAGTAAATAAGGAAAGTGGATTATTTGATTTTCTTTTAAAACCAACAGATGCTAAACATAAATCAGCTGATGGAACTGGATTTAGATTGAAATTAGTTAGACTAAGTGATTCTTCAATGCGTTGGGAACAAACTGTAAGTTTAGAAGGTAAACCATTTACAATTAGTATGAACTTTTCAAAAATCTCTGAATAATGAAAACATTTATAAAAAACATATCGATTCTTGCTTTTGCAATGCTATTAACTTTTAGTTTTTCTAGTTGTGAGGCAACAAAAAATGCAAACAATAAACAAAAAGGTGCCGTGATTGGTGCTGCTGGTGGAGCTATCTTAGGAGCAATATTAGGAAATAATATTGGTAAAGGAGGTAATGGTGAAGTTGGAGCTGTAATAGGTGGAGTAGTAGGTGGAGCTGCCGGAGTATTAATTGGAGCTAAAATGGATAAACAAGCTCAGGAAATTGAAAATGAAATTCCTGGAGCAGAAGTAGAACGTGTTGATGACGGAATTGTAATTACTTTTGATGAAAACAGTGGAGTAAATTTTGATACTGGAAAATACAATATCAATGCTATTTCTCAATCTAATTTAGATAAGTTAACAGGTATTCTTCAAGAATATAGTGATACTAATGTAATGATAATAGGTCATACGGATAGTGTAGGTTCAGACGAATCTAACATGTTGCTTTCAGAAAGAAGAGCAAAAGCAGTTACGAATTATTTTACTAATTCGAAAGGATTATCTTCTAACCGTTTTAATACAAACTGGTATGGTGAGCAAACTCCAATTGGAGACAATGCAACTGCTGAAGGTAGAGCTCAAAATAGAAGAGTAAATATAGTGATCGTTCCTAATGAAAAGATGAAGGAAGACGCTAAAAAGGATGCTGGAAATTAATATTCTTAAATTCATAATAATCCCGATTCAAATTAATTACTTTTGAATCGGGATTTTTTATTTATAATTATGTATCACATTTCCATTCCAGAAATACCTACTCAAACATTAGCCATCAAACTTAATAAAGCTGGTGAACGAAGTGTATTACAAGGTCATCCATGGGTTTTTTCAGACAGCATTCACAAAATAAATAAAGAAGGAAAAACAGGAGACTTAGCTGTTATTTTCAGTCAAAATAAAAACCAAGTTATCGGTGTGGGATTATTTGATTTAGATTCTCCTATCCGAATAAAAATGCTGCATAGCGGTAGTGGGGCTAAATTAAATACTGAATTCTTTTCAGAAAAAATTAAAGAAGCTTTTTATAAAAGAGCAAAACTTCTACAAACTGATACCAATAGTTATCGCCTACTTTTTGGAGAAAATGATGAATTTCCAGGGCTTATTGCCGATGTGTATGCAAATGTTCTAGTTGTTAAATTATATTCTGGGATTTGGTATCCTTTTTTTAATGATATTCTACCTTTATTAATCGANATATGTGAATGTGATTGTGTTGTCTTACGATTGAGTAGAAAACTTCAACAACAAGATTTATATAATATAATAGATGGGCAAGTATTTTATGGCAATTTAGAAAACGATGTAGTGCAGTTTGTTGAACATGGTGTATATTTTTCTGCAAATGTGATAAAAGGGCATAAAACAGGCTATTTTTTAGATCACAGAGCCAATCGTAAACGTGTCGGGGAATTATCGAAAGAGAAAACTGTATTAGATGTGTTTTCGTATGCTGGAGGTTTCTCTGTTCATGCATTAGCAAACAATGCTAAGGAAGTTACAAGCTTGGATATTAGCAAGCATGCCTTAGATATAGCAATAGAAAATGGTAAATTAAATCCTCATACCGGGAAACATAAAATTATAGTTGGTGATGCTTTTGTTGAAATGCGGAAACTTATTTCAGAAAAGAAAACATTTGAGGTAGTTGTAATCGATCCTCCATCCTTTGCAAAAAGTACTAAGGAAATTGATATAGCAAAGAAGAAATATTTTGAACTTGCCTTATTAGGTTCAAAATTGACCAAAAAAGGAGGGATGCTAGTGTTAGCTTCTTGTTCTTCAAGAGTGACAGCAGATGCTTTTTTTGAGATTAATAAAAATGCGCTTCAATCTCAGTCAAAAAATTATGAAATGATTGATACTACTGGGCATGATATGGATCATCCAATTTCTTTTAAAGAAGGAGCCTATTTAAAGTGTGGGTATTATAAAATTAGATAAGTAATTATTTCTGAAAAATATTTTATAAAATAACCTTGAATTAGATCTTTCAGTTTCATAGAAAGAGGATGCATAATTGAAGTGAAGTTTTTATCAATAAAAATTTGATAATTTCATAAAACTCTTGTTTTCAACGTGTAAGAATTATACTTACAAAATAAAATTCACTCGATTCCTAACAAAAATCATATTCTTGTCCTTAAAAATTCTTTAAATTTATGTTTTCTAATCTAAATACATACTTATGAAGATATATGATGATAAGCACATTAAAAACATTGCGTTTGTAGGTGCACATGGCTCTGGAAAGACCACACTGTCTGAAACCATGTTATTCGAAGCCGGGCTCCTTACCAGAAGAGGAACCATAGAAAGTAAGAATACCGTTTCAGACTACCACGAAATTGAACAAGAAAGAGAAATTTCCGTTTTTGCCACACCTCTTCATACCGAGTGGCGTAATTACAAAATCAACATTATAGATACCCCAGGATTAGACGACTTTATCGGTGAAATTATTTCATCAATAAGAGTCGCTGATACGATTATTAATGTGATTAACGCACAACATGGAGTTGAAGTTGGTACAGAAATAATATGGGATTATATTAGTAATTATAACAAACCTACAGTATTTGTTGTCAATCAGATAGATCATCCAAGTGCAGATTTTGATGAAAGCTTTAAGGGGATAAAATCTTTAATAGGTAATAATGCAATTAAGATTCAATATCCATTGATGGTTGATGGTGCTCAATGTATTATTGATGTACTAAAAATGAAAATGTACAAATTTGGTCCAGAAGGAGGAAAACCAGAAAAGTTAGAAATTCCTGTAGATCAAAAAGAATTGGCAGATTTAATGCACAATGAGTTAGTTGAAAAAGCAGCTGAAAATGATGAGGAATTAATGGAATTATTCTTTGATAAAGGAACTTTAAACGAAGATGAAATGCGTCAAGGAATAAAAGCAGGGATGTTAAACCATGAATTATTTCCTGTTTTTTGTGTATCTGCTTTAAATGATATGGGTTCTGGTCGTTTGATGGGATTCATTGATAATGTAGCACCAGCTGCTGCAGATCTTAAAGAAGAACAAAGTGTAGAAGGTGAAACTATCAATAGAGATAAAGATGAAAAAACAGCTTTATTTGTATTTAAGACAGTATATCAACCAAACATGGGACAAATCACTTTCTTTAAAGTGAAATCTGGTGAAATTAACATCAATGATAAACTAGTTAATTCTAGAAATGATAAAACTGAAGTTATTAATCAGTTGTATATCATGGATGGTAAGAAAAGAGAACCTGTTGAAAAATTAACTGTTGGTGATATTGGTGCGACGTTAAAGTTAAAATTCACAGAAACAAATGATACTTTAAGACATCCAAAATCAAATACTACAGTTAAACCTATTAAATATCCTGAGCCAAGAATTAGAAGATCTGTTTTTGCTGAAGATAAAAATGACGAAGAAAAGTTAAGTGATGCATTAAAGAAAATTCATAGTCAGGATCCTACTGTGGTCGTTGAGTATTCTTCCGAATTAAAACAACTTATTTTAGGTTGTCAGGGTGAACTTCATTTATTGACAATTGATTGGACTTTAAAAAATATCTACGGAGTTATTCCTGTATTTGAAAAGCCAAAAATTGTCTATCGTGAAACAATTCAGAAATCAGCATCTGCAAATTATAAGCATAAGAAGCAATCGGGTGGATCAGGACAATTTGGTCAAGTGCATATGAAGATTGAGCCTTGGTATGAAGGGATTGCAGAACCAGATGGATTTAATATTCGAGGGAAAGAAGATGTTGACCTTCCATGGGGCGGAAAACTAGTGTTTTACAATTGTATCGTTGGTGGTGTTATCGATTTACGCTATCTTCCTTCTGTAATGAAAGGAGTTTTAGAAGTAATGGAAGAAGGTCCTTTAACACATTCATATGCACGTGATATTAGAGTTATGGTGTATGATGGAAAAATGCATTCGGTAGATTCAAATGATATATCATTTAAAATTGCAGGAGCTCATGCATTTAAGGAAGCATTTTTAAATGCAAATCCGAAGCTTTTAGAACCTGTACATGAACTAGTAGTGAAGGTTCCTGAAGATATGGTAGGTAATGTAATGACAGATTTACAATCACGTCGTTCAATCATTTTGGGAATAGAAAGTACAGAAAATCATCAGATATTAAAATGTACAACTCCACAAGCTGAATTGTATGGATATTCAACAGATTTACGTTCAATAACACAAGGAAAAGCAACGTTTAGTTCGAAGTTTTCTTCGTTCCAACCAGTACAATCAAATATTCAAGAAAAAGTTATAAAAGAATTAACAAACGACTAAAATCAATATTATGCAGACGAAAGTTTTATATTTAAGCGACTTAAAATTCAATTTAGAAACATGGAAAAGAGAGTTAAGATTTCATTTTAATGAAATGGATACTTTTCAAGAAAAATTGGAAGAAATAGCGAGCAGAGAATTTGGAAAAAAGGCATTACAACCTTTAGAAATTTTTCAAAATAGAATTATGATTGAAAAAGATGCGATTTCTAAATTAATGCATCGTTGTAAAAATAAAATGAAAAATATTCATAGTGCTAATTACAGTGAAAACATCGATGGACGTTTACAAACTCAACAGCACACTTTACGTGAAGATATGAAGGATTACATCAAGCTTCATTATGAGTTAAAAGAAGAAATGATGAATTATTTCTTAGAATGGTTATAAGAACCATATTCGTCTTAACCAAACAAGAATAATTAATTATAGTTTTTGAAAAGCCACATGCTGAAAAGTATGTGGCTTTTTATGCTCTTGCGTATCGTTTCACATAAAATAGAATTAACAATGAAACTGATGAACAACCAAGGAAGCCTAGAAAGAGTGGGAGTGCAGTATCAGAAATATATCCACCTATAAATGTGCTTATTGGCACAGCCATTAAAGTGGAAATAAAGCCCGTTATAGCGGCTGCGATTCCAGCAATATGTCCAACAGGTTCCATTGAAAGTGCACGTAAATTTCCGAAGAGAAAACTAATAGAGAAAAATTGCAAAGCAAAAAAGATGAGAACTATTTCTATACTTGGATTGGGTTGTCCGTAGAATAAAATCATGTATAAAAATGATACTCCAAAGAAAAAGAATAAAGCATAGCTCACTAATTTTTCCATTCCGAAGCGAACTACAAGTATTCCATTTAAAAATATTGAGATTCCAAAAACGATTGCCAAACCTGCAAAAATGTATGGAAACTCTTCTTTAAGTCCGTATTGCTCTTGAAATATTTGTTGTGAACTACTTAAATACACCAGGAATGAACCTACTACAAATCCAGATATAAGCGTAAACGCCATGGTTCTTCGTTGTTGAAATATTTCTTTAAATCCGTTTAAAATAATCTTATGAGAAAAAGCAATTCTCCTTTCAAAATTTAATGTTTCCTTTTGTCGAAGCCAAAACCATAATGTGACTAAAAGGCTAAAAACCACTTGAATATAAAAAATACTTTGCCAATCATAGTGATCAAGTATAAACTTACCAAGGGCAGGAGCTATTACAGGAATTAAAATAAAAACTACAGTCACAAACGACATGATACGCGCCATATAATCACCATCGTATAAATCGCGAATAATAGCGATACTTATGGTTCTTGGAGCAGAAAGACCAACACCTTGAAGGATTCTACCGAGTACCATCATTTCTAATGAAGTTGCTGATACACAAATAAAACTAGCAATAATAAAAATAACAAAACCAATATAAACAATCGGTTTTCGACCTTGACTATCAGACAATGGACCAAATATTAATGGTCCAACGCCAAGGCCCACAAATATCATGGTAATTAGCAACTGATTATCTGCCAATTCGTTAGTTCCAACAGCAATACCGATAATGTCTAAAGCAGGCAATAGTGCATCTATAGCGAGTGCAACGACCGACATTAATGAAGCCATTAAGGCTACAAATTCGAATTGTGAAGCTTTTGATTTAGGCATAGTGCAAAAGTAATGCTAATAAATGGAGTTAGGCAATTTTTGATTTACGCAATGCGATATAATTAGGAAGTATTTAGGCAAAGGGAACAAATACGTTTTAGAGAGTAGCTTAATTTATATATATATCTGGATACTTACAGATTTAAAATATGTACTTGATATTATAGGAAACCTGTATTGTGATATTTAATAGTTTTAACTTTATGAAGTATAGAATGGGTTTTATTATTGAATTAAAAAGATTCATAGGCTATTGGCTTTCAAGATTTACTATTTGACATAATATAAATTATAGTACATTTTATAACAATTAGCGTAATAGCGCTTTTTAGCGATATTTGACATAATTAATGATATAACGTCTTTAGACTTATATCGAGTAATTATGTACAAGCTAATTGTGGCTTCGTTAGAATAATTTAGATATGTAGCTATAATGTTATATTATGTAAAATATCCCAGAGCATTTATAGTTTCATTATACTATTTAGTACTTGGGTTTTGAAACATTCGTGAATAAGTAAATTTAACCTTTTGTATAAATTTGATATTCAGTATAATTCATGCGTAATTTTTTTAATACGAGATTCTCAAGAAACATCAGAACTAGAAAATGTACCATAATTTGACGCTATGTAAAATTGCCGCCTACAAGCGCTCGATTGTTTATTTAAAATATAATTGCTGATGCAATCATTTTTAAAACTCAATTATCCATCGCTTGCAGCCACCAAAAAAAAGCTAGCTTTTAACTATTATTAAAAATTCTCGTTTTTGAGGAAATGTTCGTTGTAATTTTTTTCAGGAGATTCTCGTTAACTTGTCACAAGAGTATAAAATTTTCCTCGCTTAAATCCTTGCTTTAAAATTTCTATACACTTGTTCTATTTAGAATTCCAATTTAGTTTTTCTGAAATTCTATTTTACATAATATTTAGAACTAACAATTAAATTTTGTCAATCATATTCTCTAAAGCATACTTACTCAACTCTGGAATTGCATTTGTAAACACACTAATTTCCCAATTAGATAAATGCGCTAACATTACGTCATTGCTTTTAAATATTGAGTTTGGATCTAAAAATACTGTTGACGGAATTAGATATAAAACTTTCGCTTCGCTCTCAATTAAAAGAACTAAACTAATTAAAAGATTTTCGTTTAATTCTCCTAAATCTTGCTTTGAGATTTTAATAGATTTTTCTGTTACAGCGTCAATAGATTTAAAGAATAATTGATAAGAATTACCATTAATGACCTTAATACTAAAATCTACTGCTTCTCTCCCACTTTCCTTTTGTGATAGTTCTATTTGAGCTTTTTTAAGCTCTGATTTCATAAAATCCAATGCGTTTTCATTGACAATATTCATAGATTACAAGATACATTTTTAATGTTTTCTTATCTTTTTTTCTTGATAAAAAAAGAAACAAAAAAATCAAGACTGCATAAACTTTTGGAAACAATTACGGCTCGTTACGCTATATTTTAGGAAACATTGTAACTTATTAAGATTGCTTTGAAATTCGTTGCGTATTTAGAACTATTAAGAAACTTTATTACTAAGCCCCTAAAATATGGACGCTCCACTCACCTATTGTTTTAGCCAAAATTAGTATGAGGTCGTTTAAGCTCCGATTAGGCTTTTAGTTTTTCAATCATATTTTCTAAAGCGTATTTTGCTAATTCTGGAATTGTATTACTAGAAATTTTAATCTCCCAATTTGATAAACTTGGCATTAAACTAACATTATTTTCTATGAAAATATTGCTATTTGCTTGCAATAAATCTTTTGATGGAATTAGATAAAAAACCTTCGGTTCTTTATCTATTATTAAAATTAAAATAACAAACAAGTTGTCTTTTAGTTCTCCCAAATCTTGTTTTTTTATTTTTACACTTCTTTGTGTGGTATCTAAATCTATGAATTGCAGATATAATTGGTTTTCTCCGATTAAGAAATCTACTCCTTCCCTCCCATTTGGTTTTGGAGTTAATTCTAAATTAAAGTTTTTGAGTTCTGCAATTCTTGTATAATAAACTAGTGGCTTATCAGCAATTCGTAAGGTCTGGTTATTTGAATTCATTTTAATTTGTTTTTTTATGTTAAGAACGACTTGATCTCTTGATTTTTTAATGATGATTGGTTGGTTAATTGCTAGACCTCTTATATTATCCTAATTACAAATTGTATTTAATTCCTGGTAATCAGATTTCATTACATATGGGGTTTGGCTATTTTCAATTTTAATACAAGTTAATTCTGGATTTCTATCAACCCTTAAATCAACTAATTCCAAGTTGTTGCTTACATCGAGGTTAGTAAACGAATTACTTGCAATATAAAGATGCGTTAAATTAGTGTTATTTTGAAGGTTGATTTGCTCAATTCTGTTACCGGCCATCAATAATGTTTCTAATGATATATTGGAACTAAAATCTACTGTTTGAAGTTTATTACTTGGCATAAATATGTGCTGAAGATTTATAGCATGGTCGGTATCAATAGATATTAAATCATTATGACTAATATGTAAAACTTCTAATGACTCATTGTGAATACTAAATTCCTCCAAGTAATTCCATGATAAATCCAAGTCCTTTAAATTAATCAAATTTGATAGTCCAACAATTGAACTACTTGAATCAAATTCATTTGACTGAAGATCAACAAAAATTAAACTTGTATTTTTACTTAAGTCAATATTGGTTAGTTTATTTCCAATTAGATATATCGTGTCTAACTTTATATTGAAACTTAAATCAACAGCATTAATATGTTGGTTAGCAGCAGACAAAAGTGTTAAGTTTGTAAAACCTTCAATACCGGTTAAATCGCTAATTTCACCATAATCACATCATAAAGATTTAAATCTAAAATGCTTATTTTATTGGCATCAGTCTTTAACATTTGTTGGTTAACAATACCGTCTGAATCTATGCCTTGCTCAATTAATTTAGTTTCAAAATATATATCGGGAATACTCAAATAAGTATCATTTGTCTGGCCTGATATTTCATGATCACTAGAACAAGATAAAGTGAGGGAGAATGTTAAAACAATTAATAGATAAGTCAATGCGCTTTTGTTAATGAAGTTTTTCATTTTTTTTGGTTTAAGTGTTACAAAAGAATTAGACTGAAGTTCTTCGATTTTTGTACAGAAATAACACAAGCTATTTATTATACAGGACTTAAGTTTAATTTAGTAGTTTTTAAAGTATTTCTTTGTTGGAAAACGTTATTGTGATCATAAAAAATCTTGATGCGAAATTTTGCTGACAATTTTCCATCCCTTTTTAGTTTTAAGAATATTCACATAGTCAATATATTTATATGCCTCATATTTTGCAGTAAGTTTTACATTTGCTGTTGATCCTGAAATATCTATGTAGTATATTTTGCTTTCAAATAATCTAGTTTTAGTATTTGTGAAATATGAGAAAAACTTTTGTATTGGTATCATTTTATATGAACCTTCTTTATCTATAAACTTCAAAGTTGCATCTGGGTGAAATGCTTTTCTCATCAAATCTGGATTGTCGCTTCGTGTTCCTTCTAAATAGTAATTAATTATACGAGCTACTGCCTCTTTATCGTTTTCTTTTTTTATTTTACTTAGCTTACCATTCTCATCATAGTGCTTCCACTCACCAACATTTTCACCATTTTCTTTTTCTCCAATTTTATTTAGTTCCCCATTATTGTGATAGTATTTCCAAAGACCTGTCATTTTACCATTTTCATAATTTCCAATTGCTTTTAATTCACCATTTTGGTGATAATACTTCCATTCACCAATATCTTTTCCATCCTTATATTTTCCAATAATTCTTAAAGTTCCACTATTGTAATAATATTTCCATTCTCCTGTTATATTCCCATTTTCATACTGCCCTTTTTTACTTATAACACCATCCTCAAAATAGTATTTCCATTCTCCCGTCTTTTTATCATTTTTTGTTGCGCCAAATATTTTTATTTTTCCGGTATCGTAATACTCATTGTATTCTTGAGCATTGCTAGTTAAAACTAATAGAACTAAAGCAATAAATAATGATGTTTTTTTCATATTTCTGGTTATTATCAAATAGATGTGAATATTTTTTACCGTTTGCCAACGGTTTAGTGTATGACTTGTTTACGTGGATTAAACAGTTAATTTTATACTGTTGTTATAAGTAGTTTTTTATTCATAACTTTTCCAATCATTGCTTGCTAAAACTATAGAAGTCTCTACTTGTCGTTCAGGAATATCCCAATAAATTTTCAATAGTTTATTTTTTTCGGTTTCTGGCAATACTTTGAATCCGTTTTTTTTATAAAAACTAATAGCCCAAGAAGCGTCAGCCCATGTGCCTATTAGAATTGGTGTCTCGGACATATTAATTAGTTGATTTAGTAGTTTGCCACCTATTCCTTTTTGTCTTGCTAAGGTTCGCACATAAGCATGACGAATTAAAGTAACCTCTTTTTTAAACTGGATTCCCATTACTCCTAATACTCTATTATCTTCTTTAAAATTCCAAAATTCTACACCTTCAATTATTTGTTTTTTCAGTTCTTCTTTAGACATATATGGTGCTTGCCATCTATCAGAAGGAATAATACCTTTATAGGCTATTGAAGCATCATTTATGATTTCATAGATTGTTTCAAAATCTTTTTTTTGGTCACTTTTAATAATCATTCGATTTCTTAATTAGATTTCAATTTTATAATTTAACGAAACCTCATCGCCTGTTTGCCCTCTAAATCCCCAATTAGTTGCAGGACTTTCAATTATTGATATTTCTATATCAGTTGTTGAAATATTTAAATCCTTATGGATTTCTTTAAATAGCATTTTAATTAGATTCTTTTTGGTTTTAACCGTTCTTCCAGTAATCATCATTATCTCAATTATAATGTATGCATCAGTTCTACCTTCTGGATAGAAGAAATCTTCTTTTTCAAGATTTATAAATCGATGTGCACGTTTGTTTTTAGGAAAATTCAATGATTCAACTACGCACTTATGAATAATATCAGATAATTTAGATTTAATATCTTTTAAATTTGTTCTTAATCCGTAAATTTTTATTTGTGACATTCTATTTTTATTTATAATTTTTCTTTAATTGCTTTTCTCCAAAAGTAAATTCCAAAAATACAAGTAACAATTGTAAACATAATTCCATTTTCTCCAAGCCAATGTTCTGTTCCTTCAATTTTTGTTGTTAAAGGAGGCATTATTTTTTGTATGTAAACATTACTTACTGCGTGGAAAATTACTGCTGGCCACAGACTTTTAGATTTAAAAGTACAGTATGTCATAGTAAACGACATAAAAATACAAGTAGTCAAAAAGGCTGAAAATTCCAATATGGTATTATTACTATAGTAAACGAACAACGGCCAATGCCAAATTGCCCAAATAATTCCACTAAAAACAGAAACCCCTGTAAAAGAAAGCACTTTTCTTAATTCATAAATAAAAAAACCTCTCCAACCAATTTCTTCTCCTAAAGTTGTTGCGGCTGACCTAATAACTTCAACAGTTCCTAACAAGAGTATGGCTATTACAACAATAGGTATGGTGTTTAAAGTACCTATTCCCATTAATTGCAATTCTTTAGCCCATTCAGTAATAACTTCTGCATTTGCTAAATTTCCAAATCCAAAAATCCAGATGAGTATATAAGTAATTATACCAGCTAAAGCCGGAATAAAATAAGACAATCGAATGTATTTCCAATCTCCCCAATTCCAATTTAGAGATGAAATTTTACGCCCTTTTATTTTTAGGGTGATAAACGCAGCTATCGTAGGACACCACATTATTGCCCCAATATATATTCGTGAAGGATATAAATTTACTATTGCATAATGGAAAGGCGAAGTAAGAATAACAACTAATAAAAGAAACAAAAATATTGTTTTCCACGCTTCTTTTCGTTCCGATATATTTTCTAACATAATGGTTTATTGATTTGTTTAATGTAATCTTTCAATTTCAGTAGCGCCTGCTTTTGGAAAATCTAATATTCCTCCATAAACTATAAACGCTGCGATGTAGATTAATCCAAGTGAAATCGAGCAGAATCCTCCTAGCTTTTGTAATGTTTTTGTATTCATAAATGTAAAGAATTTTTAATAGTTTTGTGAATTCAGGAAAGTTTATTATTAAACCTTACAACCAACTAAACCCTAATCCTATATTAAAGATTAAAGCATCTCTATGTGCATCTCCATCTAAAGACGCACGACCAAGAACTAACTTAGACTGAACATTAAGCGCGAAGTTTTTCTTTTTGTAAATTTCGTAACCTGTACTCGCCATAACAGCACAACCAAAGTTCCAATCGTCATTTACATTGTCTTTAATATCATAAAGTGCTGGCGAATCTATTCCTAAACCAATTCCTCCATGAATCCACCATCTATCTTTTACCCAATATTGTACAGAAGGAATGAACCCTCCAAAGTTCCTGTCATTATCCTGAAATTCATAAATGTTTCCTGGCATTGAAAGAGTAATAGCGAGTTTGTCGTTTAACATGTAGCCAAATTTTAAATCTGGAAAAACAAATGTTCCTTGAGATTTGTCAAATGTTTGAATACCTGCACTATCTTCTATACTGATAATGCCTCCACCTACTACAAATTCGAAGATGAAGCCATCTCTTTGTGTTGTAGTTTCTAGATTTGTGTTTTGTGCGTATGTTATACTAGATACTAATGCAAAGGCTACACAAACCGTCTTTAATAAAATAATTTTCATAATTTGTTTGTTTATTGATTGTTTTAAAAGGTAATTTTTAATTAGAGTCATTGTTTTTTATTAATTGATTTATTAGTATTTCCAGTCGTTATAATATTAGTAGACCCAAACGATGTTTTGATTGACAATTCGGAATAATCGACACAGAGTTCTTTTAACTTTTGATTGTACAGTTTTAATACTTTGTCCTTTCCTACATTAGATTTGAAAAACATATACTGTTCGTTTTTTGATTGATGAAGAATTATTGATTGATGATAGCTATGTTTCCAATTTTACGACCACTTTCAAGGTATTTATGCGCCTCTATGATATCTTTTAATTGATATGTTCTATCGATAATTGTATTAAGTTTCTTTTGCTTAAAAAGTGAAACCAATTCGTTTAATAAGTGTTTTAAATCTTCATGTTTTCTCATTCCAGTTGCAGAAAATTTAACTTTTTTGGGTGACATAATTGAATACCACAATATTTCGCAACTTAATACTGGTGTCATAAAAATACCGTTAGCACCTAATGCTTTTTTACTTTTTATATATGATGATTTGCCCACAGCATCATAAATTATATCATAAATATCTTCCATTTCAGTAAAATCATTCTTTTTATAGTCTATAACATAATCTGCTCCTAATGATTTTACTAAATCTATATTAACAGTACTAGACACTCCTGTTACTTTAGCTCCCATTTGTTTAGCTATTTGAACAGCTGCAGAACCCAAACTACCTGACGCACCGTTAACAAGAATGTGTTGCCCTTTTTTTAGACTACCAATGTCTTTTAAAAAACTATAAGATGTTAAGAAGCCATCGCAGATTGGTGCTGCTTCTTGATGCGAAATAGTATCAGGTTTAAAAGCTATTACAGAATCTTCTGATATGCATAAATACTCTGAATTTGATCCATAACCGAATAATTGCTCGCCAAATATTTTATCTCCAATGTTAAATTTAGTAGCATCACTTCCTGTAGATTCAACTATTCCAGAAAACCCAGTTCCTAGTCCGTTGTTTTTTGGTTTAAAGAGCCCTAAAAATAGCCTACCAAACTTTGGTTTACCTTGTCTCATTAATGTTTCTGCTATTGAAGCAGAAGATGCCTTGATTTTCACTAAAACCTCATTGGACTTTGGCAATGGCTTTTCTACCTCTATAATTTGGATAACCTCTGGTGAACCATATGTTTTATAAATTGCTGATTTCATAATTTTAATATCTATGGCAAAGTTCTAGAATATTAGAAGTTTAAAAGTTCTTGTTTAGAAATCAGAACTAATTAAAAGTTTTCTTTGTTACTATTTAAAGTTTTAATTCCAAGTAATACTAATACAAAAATCAAGATGATGAAAAATACGCTTGTTGATATACTTTTAATAATTGAAAATACATTTGATGCATTTACTAATTTCTCACTTAAGTTTGGAAATCCATTCAACATAGTTACTATACCTATGTTTTCAAAATAATCTGCAATTCCGATTTGAGTTCATTGGACTGAAGATCTACAAAAATTAAATTTTTACTTAGATCAATATTGGTTAAATGATTTCCAAGCATATTTAAAGTATCTAACTTTATATTATAACTTAAATCAACAGCTTCTATTTTTTGGTTAGCTGCGGATAATAGTGTTAGGTTCACAAATCCCTCAACACCTGTTAAATCTGTAATTTGACCAAAGTTGGCAGAAAGGTTTAAATCCAAATGAGTTATATCTTCAGCATCCGATTTTAGCATTTTTTGATTTAAAATACCATCTGAATCTATACCTTGTTCTATCAATTTTGTTTCAAAATGGCTATCAGGAATACTTAAGTAATTATCAATTTGAATATCATCATTTGAACATGATAATGCAACAAAGCATGTTAGAATAAATATTTGTAAATTAAGAGCTATTCTCTTAAAAACTGAATCCCTTTTTATTGTTTTGTTTCGCATATTATTTAATAATTTTTAGTTATTTATTATTACGATACAAAGCTAATCTGGGTAGCTCCTAAAAAAGTTCGGCTTTGAAAATTCGAACTAATTTTTTTTAGTGTTTTTAAGATATGTATTTGGTGTAATTCCTTCTGATTTTTTAAAAAAGGTATTAAAAACAGTTTTAGAATTAAAGCCGCTGTCATAGGCAATAGCCATAATAGTTAATTCTTTATTCTCTTCTAATACTACACGTTTTTTAAACTCATTCAACCTAAAAGTATTGATGTATTCAGAAAAATTTTTATTAAACCCTTGGTTTAATAATTGAGAAACATAATTAGTTGGTAATTCTAAATAAGATGCCAAATCTTTTAATGACAAATCTGGATTTAAATACAACTTATAATCCATCATTATTTTCTCTAATTCCTTAACGTAATTAGTAATTTCATCATTTTTAAGTAAAGACTGTTTATATCGCTTTTGCGGTGTATAATTATTATTATCACTAATGGCCTGAGTCATTATTTTTTTAAACCTCTGGTGATTTCTTATAGACTTTAAAATAGGTTCTGAATTTAAAAGCAAAATTATAGGCAACCTATTACTGTAGGCTTGCTCTATATAATCAATGGCTTTATCATAATTATCTAACAACACATTTGCTAATATTAGAAAAATCAAAGCTTTGTCCATTGCTTCAGAAGTAAGATGAATTTCTAATTCTTTCAAACCGGCATTACATTTAGAAATATGCCCTAGCAATGCATAACACATTGTTTTACCTCCTAATTGCGTAAGATCTTTTATAGAAACACCTTTAAGTTGATTAAAATATTCTAAAGCCTCATTATACTTATTAGACATCAATAAACTTTTACCTATGTAAATAGGTGGAAAAGGTAAAGTAGAATTTAATTCTAACGCTTTTTGTAGAAAAGATATCGCTTTAATATAATCCTGTTCCAAGTAATATAAATAACCTTTATAATGATGATTCATTGCAGAAAAAGGATCTAACTCTAATGCCTTATCAATATAATTTTGAGCAGAAGCTAACTTACCTTCAACCGTTAAATAGTTTGAAATTGTTAGATAAATATCATCGGCGGGTTGAATTTCTAACGCTTTATTTGCATGCTGATAGGCTTTTTTTAAATCCCAGTTTTGCCAACATGCAATCCAAGATAGGTTTAATTGAGACTTAGATGAATTTGGGTTTAGCTCTAACGCTTTTTGAAGATAAGGTTGTGCTTTTTGAAATGCTTCAAAAGCAGGTAATAAACCCATTGCCCCCATGTAAGTATACCCTTGATTAATATCCAAATAAGAATTAGGAAAGTTGGGCTCTTTTTTAATAATACTTTCAAAAATTGAGATGGCTTTTAAAGTACTCTCATAATCTAATTTCATTAAATAATATCTACCTTTTAGATATTCTCTATAATTTTCTATTGAAACATTTAGAGGTTCTACTAATTTATCTTCTATTTCAATATGACCAATATGCTCACGTAATTTTTCTGCAATGAAAAGGCTAATTTCATCTTGTATCTCAAATACATTTTCTAGCTTCCTATCAAAAGTTTCTGACCAAAAATGAAAATCATCTTTGGTGTCTATCATCTGAATTGTAATTCTAGCATTATTTCCAGATAGTCTTGCGCTACCTTCTATAAATGTTGAAACATCTAATTTTTCTTTAATCTCTTGAGTGGTTACTTTTTTATTTTTAAAATAAAAAGAGGATGTTCTTGAAGTTACTGATAGTCCCTTAATTTTCGCAAGCGCATTAATAATTTCTTCGGTTAATCCATCACAAAAATATTCGTTATCAATATTATTGCTCATATTAACAAAAGGAAGAACAGCTATGGATTTTTGATTAATCAACTTTTTTTTAAAACAAATATATAAAATATAAAAGTCATTCCACACACTTTACGCTTCCCTCCTACGTCGTCGCATAAAAAGTGTTCCATTAACATTGTAGAAGAAACATTTGAGAAGAAAAAAATCAAAGAATTTGAGTGGTAAAAAGCTTTTTACCAAAGCAAAGTTACATAACGCAGAACATTATAGTACAAATGTTCATTATGTAGTTTAAGTCATTGTTTCCATTTGATAGCTATAATGTAGTATTATGTAAAATATCCCAGAAGCATTGTATTCCA